>JAEEGH010000643.1_pt1 | contig 115834 bp, 90 predicted proteins | sample 9134181 | NCBI WGS metagenome assembly JAEEGH01 (sample SAMN16246544, study PRJNA631951) | gut metagenome | biome: gut microbiome; feature: rumen; material: DP-attached | host: Bos | place: Iran: Karaj | collected 2018-10
AGACAATATTGTTACTTGCTCTCGGTGTTTGGTTCGGTGTTCGCTTTCTTGGCGGTGCGCTTGCGTGGTGCGCTCTTGCGTGCGCCTTTCTTCTTGGGTGCGCTCTCAGCTTGTGCCGGTGCGCTCTTTTGGGCGGTGCTCTCCACCGGTGCGGTGGCGGGTTCGGTGCTCTCGGGCTTGCTTGCCTTCACGTCTGCCATCAGCTTGCCATAGACTCCCTTAGGGATGATGGCATTAAAGCGCTTGCGAAGGATGAAGGCGTAACGTAACGCCTTGAGGGGGTTGGCGAAGTAAAACTCCTCGCTCTTGTTGTTGTTCTCACTGCGGTAAACGTGCCAAAACATGCCGCTCTTTAACTCTCTCTTAGATGCTAAAACTAAATTTGCCATAGTAGTAAAAATTAGAAGTGAATAAATATGTGAATTTGAAAAACTTACTGCTTGTAGATGTTGATGTAACTAACTTGGATGCCCATCTCGAAGGCGATGCGCTCAGCTCGCTCGCCTCGCTCTCGGTGCGTGCCTCAACCTCAAAAGTGTAGACCTCGTTATCCAAGTCCACCAAGTCGGCGGAAAAATCGTGCAAGACTTGAGCATCGTCAAGCTCGCTTGAACAGTGCCGAGGCGCTGCCGATTTTATGCAATAATTATTGTATGCGGTAGAGCGGTAATCTTTTTTCGATGCTGTGCTCGCAGCTTGCTCTGCTGATAAATAGAATGATATGTTTACTGATGTTGTCATAACTATAAAATTTTATTGAAGTGAATAATCATTGTCTACGTATGTCGCGTATAATCTTTTTTCGGTGCAGAATAAGTGAGGCGAGGGAAGCGACCGTTAGACAAGGCTTGACCGAAAAAAATCCACCCCTTGCGGGCTGGCAAAATTTCGGGCGCAGAACTAAATTTTGTGGATTATTTTCAGGTCAACCCGACCTGGGCCTTGTCGGGAGCGGCTCGCACTAACTTTGTGCCGGAAAACAGTTATACAGCAGCGACAGCAGTACGGCAATGATAACTTCAAGGAAATTGTTATGGGAACATCACATAGAATTCTTAAGCAGAGACTGCGGAGAGCCCAGCAAAAACACCATTAGTGCAAGGTGAGAGCAGTGCCATGCTTGCATGAGCATTGCTGAACCGCAGCCCAATGACGGGCGTAGCCAACGAATAGTGAGCGGTAATGCCCACTATACCTATAACAAAACCGCCATGAGGCGGTTTCTATATAATACAAAATAACCCCAAAACAATAAATATCTTTTTTACTTGTGGAAATTATAAATATTGTATACATTTGCGGTTGAAAACAATAAACAATGACAATATGGCTAATGATGGAAACCAAGATGACAAAGGATTTAAAGTTGGATGTATAATAGCCCTTGTTATAATCGGTGTCATAGGATTATTTATGACATCCAAAGAAGACTTCACCGAGATGGGAAATTCTATTCTCGGTTTCGGTGCGTTTATAGTAGGCTGTATAATCATTGGTTCCATTATTTCTGTTCTCAATAAAAAGAGCGGTTCAAATAAATCGGTCAACAAAAACCAATATTACAACCCAGATCCATATAGTGATGACTTGTATAATTCAAAAGAGAACACAAAAAAGAAAAACAAGTCTGAAGACGCCAAAAGTTGCTTGTTGGTAATCGGCATATTATTACTGGTGGCAGCCGTATTTGGGGTCGTGTTTTATACGTCTGGTAAAATTGAGGACACAGAGACTGCGACTGCCATAGGAGTCATATTATTTATTATCTTGGCTGTAATAGGAGGAATATATTTATATAAAACACTAAATGACTATTAATAACAAATTAATATTATAATCATGAAGAAAACGTTATTTATTTTACTTATGCTTTTATGCTTAAGTATGAGTGCAAGAGCACTTACTGTTCAAAAGTATGATTTTAAAGTTGATGGTCTTTGTTATAGAATAATAAATAATGACAATCTTGTATGTGTTACACATGAGCATGAATACCCTGTATACCCAGAAGTGGCATATTCATATTTAAGTGGAGCAATTACTATTCCTGATTATGTAAGTTATAATGGTGTAAGATATAGAGTTGTATATATTGACGAAAATGCTTTTATAAGATGTAGAGATATCACATCAGTAACTATACCAAGTACAGTTACTAAAATCTGTCAATATGCTTTTTGCCAATGTACAGATTTAAAGAATGTTATTTTAGGTGGGAATGTGACTAAATTAGAATTGAATGCTTTTTCAGATTGTATAAGTTTAACTTCTATAACAATACCAAACTCAGTGACATCTATTGGCATGTCAGTATTTTCTAATTGTAAAAATTTGAGATCCATAGTTATACCAAATTCTGTAGAAAGAATAGATATACAAGCTTTTCATAATTGTAGTAATCTAACATCAATTGAAATTCCTAATTCTTTATCAGAAATTACAGGTTTTTTATTTGAAGATTGTTCCTCATTGAAATCAATTACTATACCTAATTCAATTTCTATTATTAGAAATTATGCCTTTAAAAATTGTATATCCTTAACTGATATCACAATACCTGAATCTGTTAAAGATCTTGGCGAAAAAGCTTTTGATGGATGTTCAAATCTTAGTGTGGTAAGAATTCCACGAGGTTCAATAAATAGATATACAAGAATTTTACCAAGAAGAATAAGATTGATAGAATACTAAATAAAATATATTTGACTTATTTTAAAATAGATTTAACTGATAGAAAAAATAAAAAGCAAACTTTTCCCGAAGCTACGCAAAAGCCGTTTCGGGGAAGTCTTTGTTTGATATGTATTAATCGTTTAAGTTAAGCTGAATTGAGATTTATATATTATAAGCTTCAGCAATATTTGAATAGAAGTTGATTAACGAGTTTCTGAGTTCCATATCAACGTATGGTATCTCTCCCTCACGCAGTAGGCGCATACATTCGGAGAGATACTCTGGTGGCGAGGTTTTAAAGCTTGCCAGCCAATAGGCACTTGTTCCACGAGGTGATAGAGTGTATGTGTGGCCATAACCAAGTTTATGCCATACATAGAACATCGGAACCTTTAATGCCTCTGCAATAGCTTCTTTCGGGTTACACAATCTTTAATCATTGATGATTTCCCAAGGGCTGCCTTTACCTTTGGAGCGCCGAATTATCCCTTGCTCTGTTAGGCGGGCGGTGATGGATTTGACTGTACGCTCTGATTTGCCTATCTCATTGGCAACAAACTTCTGGGGTGCCGATGGGTTTTGCTGTATCACTCGCAACACGGCGATTTCTTCCAAAGTGCAGTTTTTGCACTTTGCGGGCAGACCAAGGGCAAAATTTGCACTTGTGAATGTCATTTTTTCACTTTGCTCCTCTTTTGAGGCGTTCCAGTCTAAATGCAATTCACGATTGCGGAGTTGTGTGGTTTCACTCAGCAACATGTTGCGGAAGAAGCGCTCCAGATATATGGTCGTTTCGGTTATACCTTCTTGCAAGTTGCTATAGTTTGCACGTACCAATGAGTTACGGAAGTACCAAGAATGAGTGGCAAACAGGTCGTTGGTGACCTTAAAGCCAAGCGTCTTTAGATATTTAATCATAAAGACCGCCGTAGTGCGGGTGTTGCCTTCACCAAAAGCGTGTATCTGCCAAAGGTCAGCGCAGAAGCGAGTAAGATGCTTGATTGCTTCATCGATACTCAATCCGTCATACCTGAATTCTCGCTCCTGACGCATGTCGTATTCAAGCGTCTCGCTTATTGTGTCGGCACTGGCATAATAGACAGTTTCGCCTCGTAGCACCCATTCACGCTTGGTGATGTTATAGTCGCGGAGGCGACCGGCAAACTTGAAGATGCCTTCAAATAATCGACGATGAATTGCAGCATACTGAGCCGGAGAAAAGTTGAACGTATGTTCCTGCAACAGTTCAGTGATTCGCGCTGATACCTTATCGGCTTCCTCAGTCCGATTGTCTTCCATCTCTCTGCGTCCTGTCTGAGACTTATAATAGCTATCGATAAGCTGCTTGGCTTCATCAATCGTAATGTCGCCTTCAATGTGCTTTCGGGCGGTATCAAGCAGGTATGGCGACGTCTTCAGTCCATCGACCGCTTGCAGACCGATGGCAGTCTGCCAGGCGCGCCCCCGTTCCTGTTTCTGAGGCTCACCCTGACGGATGTATTCCTCAAGACCTTGTAAGTATTCTTTATCTTTTGCCATATTAAATAAACGATATTAATGGATTCTATATAATTCTTTTCTCAATATCATTGATAAAATCAGTATATCTCTTCTCGTAGTTCCTTCTTTTTGATGAAATAATATGAACGTCTAAATGTTCTAACATAGATTGCATTCCAAATTCAGGCTCACCATAGAATAGTATTTTATTATTCACAATTTTGTTTCCAAGTTTCTGTTTCAATCTTTTTCTTAGTGTTAAAACCCACCATAAATCCATTTCATCATAATATAATCCTAAACCAATTATATAAATATCAGAACAAAAAAATAAATCTATCCAAGACATGATGTCATTAGATATTATAGGAAGCCTATCTTCAATTCTTGAGATAGTGCCAAGTTCAGACCTTTTGGCAAATTCATAATCACCTGTAATATATGTCTTAATTTGCCCAACGTAATTGCAATAATGGTTATATCCCAACATTATACTCCCAATATTTGACAACTCCCCATGAATTTTCCATAAATATTTTTTATGAGTATCCTTAACATAGCACATCTTTCGATGTATGCTAAAAGTTCTTTCTGATTTGTCTCTTTCTTTTTTTTCTTCAAAATAACTTAGATCTTTAAATGCATTATCGGCCACATAATCATAATTAGTAGTCATAAGATGATCAACATGGAGATTAATTAGGCGATCAAAAATACTATTACTATGATATGCTTCCATTTGTTTCACAATCTCCTGTTTCAGCAAAGTTTCGCTTTCTTCCTTAACAATCAAACTCTTTCCATCTGACGTAATAAGCCTTTTCCCATCACTTGTTTCAAGAAACGCATCAGTTTGATAAGGCATAGATAAGATCTTCCCTTCATATTGCAATGTATTTGGTAATTTATATTTATCATTAGCGTCATCAATAATATGCACTAAACTTTCCCAGCTTGTTTCATTATTCAGCCGATTGAATCCGTTACCAAATAAAATAGTATTCATTTGCTTAAATTATTATATTAATTTTATACTTATACACATACCTATTATTCGTGGAATTTTTATGGTTCAATACTGGTGTACCTTTTCATTTTCTGGATTTATATCTAACAACTTCTCTATTAGACTTTGAGTAGCTAATTGACTTAAATCTACGTCAAGTGGTTCAAAAGAAAAAGGTCTCGCCACTCTGATGCTCATAGCCCTGCTGTTTCAGCAGTTCCATAATAGTCATCTCCAATGTATGATCGTTTAAGCATGACATAACTCATATAATACTATTCTATTCTTTTTTTCAAATCCTCTTTCATTTTAACTAACTCTGCATATTCTGATTCAAAATACTCAAATTTTTTATACTCATTAACTTTGTATTTTTCATATAACGCATCAAAAAATTTGATGGGATTTATATCTTTCCCATAAATCATCATAAACAGCAAGGCTAATACAGTGTAAATAATCGGAGGAAAATATGTTAGTTTTTCTATTTTATCCCAATCACTTATATATATATAGTATAGCCAAATAGCAATTGGCCCCAATACTAATACCATAACCAACCATTTCTTAAAAGAAACTCTTTCCCAAGCACGCTTTTCTGCATTCTTTTTTCTATTTTCCAAACTACCCATTTCTTTTGTTATCGATTGTAATTTAGCATGTATACGCTCTTTTTCATTTTCTTCAAAAACTCTTTTTGCTTCTTCCTTAACTTTTGCCACTATTTCTGCATGCAGGCGCTGTAAATCATCTTTTTCTTTATCCTTTTGTGCTAACAATTTTGTTGTGTTTGCATCTTTCTCTGCCAACTGCTTTTCAAAGTCTTTTTCCAAAGTATCTTTTGCGAATGCTTTTGCATTTCCTTGAATGTCACCTTTTAGAATGTCTCCAAATTTAATTTCAATCATTGATTCTATGATTGTTTCTTGTTTTGTGAATTCTTCTGTCATTTCACTAATTCCAGCCATTACCGATTGAAGTTCAACTTCAGAAATAACAGAACTATCCTTAGGCAGATTCATAAAACTAATAAAGCTCTTAAAATCGTCGGTACTACGAGATACATACTTTAAAATCAGGCCCATCCATTGACTTGGCAATAAGGTTAGAGGCTGGTTGACAGAATGCTCTCCGTCCCAAGATTGAAGCTTTTGATCAGAAGTCACAAAATAATATTTTGTACTTGCTACATCAATGTTGTTACCTCTTCTAACACATTCAATCCAATACATATTTCTAGCATCTGTCAAATGAGGTTCATCTCTATTTGTCTTTTTAATAGATTGAATCTCATCCTTATATGTATTGATGATTGAAGGATTTTCTTTTTCATCGAAAGGCACATTAAAATCTTCTTTAATGTCAAACTGCTTAACCAACTCTTTATAAAGAGTGTGTATGTGAGTTTTGAACAAATCAAACCCGTAGTTTATCCGCCCATTACGCCACTCATGATAGAATTGATAGAAACCATCTCCATTGGCATAAAGTTTAAATGCCCTTGGTGTGATTCTACCGAATGGAGTAGTAGAATTCAACTGTCGTAAATGATAATCAACAGTGGCAAAAAACTCTTGACGGGTATATTTTGAAACAACAAATTGTTGTCCACTTTCTTTACATTTTTTCATAAAGGCGATTGCTCGTTTTTTTCGTATATTGCCATTTATGCCCAGTGCTCTATAGAGCAACGCATTATCCAAATAGAATACTTTTGTTCTTAAAGATTGGGAAAGAACATTCTCAGAAGAATTATTAACTACAATAGCGTATTCAATACAATAGTTGATTAACTTGAATATTGCTTTATTTTTCGAGTCATTGTCCCACTTTATGAAATCATTGATAATATCAATTTCCACATCATCAAATTGTTCTGAATTTAGTTTGGGTATTTTTGTCGTCTTAGTTGGATTCACAAAATGTGTATATGTGGAAATGTTAGTATTCAAGATAGAATGTAAATAACGATAAATCAACTCTTTGAAAGCATCTTTAGTTAATGTAATAGATTTTCCAACCTGAGTCAAGAAATAATTATCTATAACATCGTCTATTTCGTTAATGGATTTTGAACATAGCGTAGAGTATCGTTTTTCTTGCAGATTGTATTTTATTTCTTTTGATGATTTATTAAGGACTTCCATGAAGAACTTTCCATCCTTTACAATTGGAGTTATCTCATCTTCTGAAAACATCAACCCCATTTCCTCTTCAACCTTATTTATCAACTCTGCTAAGGTCAAAAGAGCATTATCATTATTCACAAAAACAGATTCAACAAACTTTCTTTTAATTGTGTTCGTTGTTCTATTTGTCATATTGTCTGCATATAAAACAACTGCAGTTCTTGTTATTGATCTGATGTCCATATTTTTTATCCTTTTATTAAATGTCTTTGCTAAAAGCAAAAACTGTATTTCGGTTAGTTTTGAGTTTTCTGTCGGTAATTTCAACTACAGCATTAAATTCTTATATAATCTTCAATGAAGAAATAGTCTCTTAAACGCTGATATAGCATTATGTCAGATTTTTAGCTCGTTTATTAAATCATCAAACTTCTCTCCTTTGATATATCCTCGTTTCACCTTATTGAAAGAAATCTCCGTCAGCAGCCCTTTTTTAAGCAAACCAATAATGTCGGTTTTGGCAGTTGTTGGCGAAATCATGAACTTGTCTTGTAGGCTTCTAACAGTGATAACTTCTTTAGGATTATCTATGAACATTTTAAGGATTTGCGCCTGGCGTTCATTTATGTCTCCAATTTGTAAGAAAATATTAGCTGCGACTCTCTCTTCTTGTTTCCTCTTGATGTAATCCTGCAACTGCTTGAAGGCTTGATCCAAGACCCTCAAGTTATAGGTAATAAAATAACCCAAATCATTGTCATCAGCTGCCACATACTGAAAAGCTTTCTCATATGACTTCTTGGAGTTGGCAATCACTCTAGATATAGACATATATTCTGTGAGCCAATACTTTTCCTTAAGCATATACCAGTAAAAAAGTGCACGTGCTGTTCGTCCATTTCCGTCAACAAAGGGGTGCATATAAGCCATCATATAATGAATAATAATGCCTCGTATGATAGGATGAATGAAGACCTTGGCATCTGTCTCATTGAAATAGTCACACAGGTCATTAATAAAGATGGGCAAAACCTGATAAGGGGGTGGCACATGAACCACTTCATGAGTGATACCATTCTCAACTACCACATTATTATTGGTACGCAGTCGGCCAGCATCATCAGGATTGACAAGTGTCTTTTCGGTCATCAGGCGGTGAATGTGCATCACTAATTCGGGCGTTAACATATTGTACTTGTTCTCAACGATAAACTGGATAGTTTGATAGTTGTTGTGTATCATTTGCTGAGATTTGTCTTTGGGGGTAATCTTCCTCCTTAACATCTCCTTAGCAACTTTGCGTGTTGTGGCTGCACCCTCCATCATGCTTGAATAGATTGCTTCTTCCATAAGCGAACTAACCAAATAACGTTCCCGGCTTTCACTGGGTATCATTGAACGACCTTCCCAAGTGCCACCAAAATTCAAATCGAACTCGTGGCACAGACGTTGCATTTTGTTGGTCAAGCCAAACAACAATCCATACTTCTGCCATGGATAAACTGTCGTTAACACGCGAGATGCCTTCGTGCGCAACCATAATTCGCGTGAAGATGAACAACCATTAGGAAGGGGCTTATACTTAACCGTATCCCAATACTCATATTTATCATTGATTTTATTAATCAGTGAAATCAATGATTCGTCTCCTGGTTTGTCAAACATTAGTTTGCCAAGTTCATCAGTTTGATATTTAGGTGGTTTCTCAATCATATTCTTGTGTTTTTGTTGGCACAAAAGTAGAAAATTCTTTCCAGTATTGCAAACATTGGAAAGAATTTAATGGATCTTTCGCCAAAAATTAATCTTATTTAACTTTTCAAATTCTTTCCAGTCCTGCAAACATTGGAAAGAATTGCAAGCAATATTCAAACTCATCAAATAGGGCTTTTCAGATCCTGAAATAGGGCTTTTCAGATCCTGGATTTGTGATGATTATCATAGGTCAAATCGTTGAGGTGGGCAGTGATTGCGTCAAGTTTTGATAGATTCTTGCATGAGTTACTACAAAACACTAACATGTAATTGTAAGTGACAGGCAAAAAAACGCTTTTTGTTGATAACTTTTCACATAAACAAGAAAACTGCGACACATTGCCACAGTTTTTGTCAAAATGCATCAGAACCTAAATTATATTATTAAGTCGCTTTTACCCAAATTACATTCGGAACAAAGCGTTTGTAAGTTTTCTAATACAGTTTCTCCTCCTTTAGCCCATGGGAAAATATGGTCAACATGGAGTTCAACTGATGAATCTTTTGCTGGAGATTTACCACACTTACAGCATTTGAAATTATCTCGATGCATAACAATGAACCTTAATCTCGAATTGACATTACGGCTTGTTCTGTGATATATTATGTCCTTTTCAATATCCTCAATTAAATCACGCTTCGTTTCGACAATCTTATTATTATCTTCAGAATTGACGTATTCTACGAAAGCTTTTAAGGCATTTTGAAACCCACCAAACAAACGCTGTAAAGGTTTTGTTCCCATATTTGAGCCATATTGCAATGAGAATTCATAACTTTTTGGTTGTCTACCAAGCTTAATCCACATACGTTCTATCTCTTCAAATACTTCTTCTTTTGTATATCGTAAATTCGGCCCTGTTCGATGTGGAGAAGTGTTTAACCCTGCAGAAATAAGTACATTATTCCAATGTTTATATTTCTTTGAATATGTTGATGAATATTTCCCATATTTTCTATAATCATCAATTGTAATATAACCTTTGTCCAACTTTTTTGCTACACTTCTCACGTCACTTAAGAAATCTTCGTCCGATTCACAATATTCATGAGTTTTATAATGACCACGAGTTAGAGAAAGTCTTGCTTTCTTTAGGACTTCATTCCAAGAGCCAAATCGACGTGAAACAGTTCCATAACTATATTTACCATATTCGGCATATTCCTTGCCTGTTAAGGAGTTCTTTTTATATATCTCAGCAACCCTCTTGACATCATAGATTAAATCCTCGTCTGGAGTATTCCTATGGTATTCTTGCAAAACAAAATCCATATCAATAGTTTTATGAGTTATTGTTTCACAAAATTACAACAAATATTATAATTCTCAATGATTTGGGGTAGAAATCTTTTTGTCTACAGCATTGCAAGCCATACCTGCAAATTTCCATTCAAAATTATTTCCCATTAACCCTTCAATCTTTATGACCGAGGCATAATACTTGATGCAGAACCATGTGTGGCTTTGGCAATTTTCGTTCACACGATGTCGTCAAGAAGACCACAAGACGATTCACTCCCTATGCCACAGTCCACACGAAATTCATGTATGAGGAACGCTTGCGATAGCCTCCATCGATATTCATTCTCGCACAAAAGCTGATTTATATTTCGGTTTTTTGGGAATGTTCATAAGGCAATCTTTATAGAGCGCACCATCTCCTCCCAGGAAATATATGTCACTACAGAATTCCTCCCACCAACCATTTTTGATGGAATTAAAATAATCATTTAATAGATCTTGCGAAAACTCTGGTTTATGTTTGTCAATCTCAATGCCTTCGGCTTTCAACTTTTCACAAATCGACTCAAATGTTTCTCCTTTGTTAAATGACACATTTAATCTTACTGCATCCTCCGATACAATTCGGTTTTCCCAACGCTTTTTGTATATGGTTTCCCATGATTCCTGCAGAATATCCATTGCAAAATACTTTTTACCATAGTCAGATCTTTTAAATATTTCATCTGAAATGGAATTCTTATGGCGAAAATAAAACATCCTAACTTCGGGAAGTTTCTTAAAATCCAAACCTTTTGCCATGTCTAAAAGAAATCCATGTTGCGCACCACTTCTCATAAAGACCTGCTTGCCGATAACAGAAAGAGTATAGTCTCTATTTCTATGTGTCATGGCTCCTGGCATTTGCAATTCATAGCAAAAAATCACTCCTAAATCAGAACTATCATGTATGGGGAAAAAAGAATCGGTTTCTCTGTTATATTCTATAGTTGCAAAGAATTTAGCCGTTTCAACATTTGAAGTTAAATCAAGAAAACCGGTCTTGTTGTAATAGTGTTGAGTTAGCCCATACTTATTCATAAGAATGGAAAATTTATCATGCATAATCTCAATACCACTCTGAAGGCATTCTATTAAGGGGTGTGAGTTCAGAAGCATTATCATTTCTTGGCCCCAAATCAGAGGGTCTAAGAAATATGTTTGTTCCTTTTTTCTATAAAGGTTGGGAACGCATGGACCTGGGTAGTCTTTAGATTGGCCTCTAAAAAGAAATTTTCTTCCACGAAGATTTGGTTTCAGAGTGAAATGAAAAATGCCATTTTTATGCTGTTCATTTTGGTTAACAATGAAGGCATCTTGCGGTATTGAAAGTTCGTGGTTATTAGCCACAAATGGAGAAGCCCATGGAACTCTAAATTGATGAGAGGCCAGATCATAATAATAACTCTGATTCTCTATATCCTGTAAAAGAGAATCCTTGTTATATGCATCTTGTTCTAATTCAAGTATATAATCGAATGCTTCGTTAACATCTTCAAATGGATTACTAATCGTACCCTTTTCTGTTTCATCTATGACACGAACGGTTGATATAGGAGGATTTGCAAAATAATGATTATTGTATTTAGACTCCTCTTTTTTTGTAAGTCTATATTTCCATGTAAATTCATTATTCACAATCTCCTTGGGCATCAAGTAGTACTCTGTATTCATCCCAAATTCTTCTTTTAATATACGATGGGTCTTATCTAACAAATACCTCACCACTAAAGGATTCTGTGGCATTGGAAGTGTTAGGCCTTTTATTGTTAATAATGCACAACTAAATGCTATCGCATCATCTATTGCCTCATTTGAGTATTGATTAAACTTTTGAGAACTATTTGCCTGCTGATACAACATCCGAACCTTGCAATATATTTCACAACGCGTTTTTGTAGGAGTCTCATTATTTATTTCTTGATTAACCCAAGATTCGTCAAGAATTAGGCATCCATCAGGGGTTATGGCAGCATGTTGCGGAATGCCAATATATGTCGGTATTCGCGGCACATAAATAATTCGTACATTTGACATGTCATAGCCAAGAATTTCACAGACTTCTTTGACATATCCACGAACAACCTCATCTGCGACACGATCAATCATACCCTTTATGTTTATAGTAATGAAGCATCTATACTAGTATACAGTTTTTTTGAGAAACTAATGAAACTGTTATAGTATTAATACTGCAAAGTTCGGAATAATAGAGTTAACGACCGAAAAAACGTTAATAGCTTTATATTCAAAGGAAGTAGTAGAATAAAAGACCTCCGCCTACAAGCGGAGGCCGTGAAAGTTAGTGAAGTAAGTTCTACTTTTTTGTTGTAAACATTCTGCGCACTTCTTCCATTGGTATAAGTGGGAGAATGCAGTCTTCTAAAGATGTCTGTTTGAAATTTTTAGCTAAAACACCGCGCAAAGCACCAATAGTTATGTTGATAAATGTGTCCATTAGTCGTGGTTCACTTACTTTAATGCCATCCTCATCCGTGGCCACAACAACGACATCAAATGGGTCTACATTAAAAACAGCTGTGACCCCATTTTCGGCCAAAGTCAATCCGTTTTTCTTGTCATTGACAAACACAATTATCTCAATAATAATTGATGAAGATTCTTTGTCAGCAATAATACGATGACGGAAACTGAACATAATATCCTGCTTGGCAGGAGATTCGGCACCAAAAGGCATTTCTAAGGAATACCTTGTTTCATTTAATTTAGTTATGCTATATTTAATTTCCATAGTTCAGCCTGCATATAACATTAAACTATTTTCATTTGTGGATGCTATTGCGTCACTATTCCATGTTCCAGAACAGGACATTTTAACGCATTTATTCTCGGCTGCTTTTTTCAATGGTGCGGTACTTACATTGAAAAGGAAGAAAGGCCTAATATAGAACATTTGAATGCCTAGGAATTCCTCGATATCAGTCAAGGTGTCAATTGTGAAGTTGCGGTCGCCGGAAAGCCACTCCGATATTTCAGATTCGGTTTTGCCCATTTGAGCGGCCATCTGCTTCTGAGTGATTCCTTTTGCTCGCAAAGCGTCCGCAATGCGAGCAGCAACCATCATTTTGTTTCGGGTGCGGGCAAGACTCTTTTCATCCATGTTGGCAATTATCCTACCTAACACACCAGTTGCTTTTTTCTTAATCATAGTCCCAGTAATTTATTGTTAAACTTCCGTCTTCATTAATCTCTATGTCTCTTTCTATAATAGCCTTATTTTTTTTGCGGCTATTTCTTTCATTTGTGCTGCTCTCTCATTCAGCTTTGGCACTTCCTGGTAAGCATGCGCTTGTGGCGGTTTGTAGCCGCCAGAACCAAAGAAAACAGCTGTCCTGTCAAAATAAAGGCAATATAGTCTCAATTGACCAGCTTTTAGTACAGCTACCCCATCACCTGGACTGCCTTCTTCATGCGTGAAATAATCTCGTCTGCATCCAATGTCATTGCCCATAACATGCAATTTTTCAGCGATTTGATTCAACTCTGATTCATATTGCTGATTGTCGCTAAAGAACTGATCAAGCAACGTTGACTCATCTCCTTTCAATTGGACTGTGTAGATGTGAGCCATTCTGCCCGAAAATTCCTCAATATCAACAAATTCGAATTGCATGCGTTTAGATTTCATTGAATTATTGACTGCAAAATTAGCTAAAAATTCGGATACATCCAAATTTTAATGGTATTTTTCATTTCATCTATGATTTTGTCGTTAATGTCGTTAATGAATCTGTTATCTCCATACAAAAAAGCCGCCCAAAGGCGGCCATGTCTTCGCAAAAAAGTTCATAGGATGAAAAGTAAGGGCTCTCAAAAAGCAAGAAACTTTACTGTATTCCAGCACTTCTATTGGATGAGAAGATGCCTATATCAATGGGGGCTATTTTGCTTGTCTCCACACATACCTGTTCTCAACAATCTTGCAGCATGCATCCACATATAAGATGTAGGGATAATTGTATAAAGCAACTATCACGTAGTTTTCTTCAAAATCACTATCGTAGCAAATCTCATATACTTCTTTATCAAAGGCCTTGGCCAAACAAAAAACATCAGTTCCATTTTCTGGTTTGAAAGCTACCAGAATATACCACCCAAATATGGATGTCCAGTAGGAAGTTCCTTCAACTTATCTTTGCTCATTATAACCCAAGAGAGACAATTTCATTGCACATCTTCTTATTATACTATTCAATTCTTTTATGGAAAATTATTCACATGAGTGATTTCTATGGGTATAGCATTCATTAATAGATGTCGAATTTTCCTAATGTTTCTGTTCAATAAATAATCGGGACTAAAAAGAACAACAAAAAGAACAAATTCTTGGAACTCTCTAAATAATGTTATTTCTTTAGTTGGATACTTCTCAGATTCAAATATTCGAATTCGTATGCCATCTTCCATTTTCTCTTCTATTTTCCCATTTTTGTCCCAACATAATAATCGTTGATTCTGTAAAAATACAAGTTCTTTCTCTGAACTAATTTCTTTATCTTTTACTACTGCGTTTATATAAGCCCATTCTTTGTTTTCTATAGCCTCTTCAAAACTTAGTCCTCTTTGGAATAATATAGCTTGCATATTTTCTCTAGACTCTCCATCAACAATCCAACCTAAAGGAGAATTAATTATTATTCCATAATTATCTATATATGGTATTGCAATTATTCCTTGTAATTGCTTAAGTTCTTTCATACTTAATATATCAACTTCAATATTGTCTTCTCCCAAATGGGCTCTTTTTATTGCAGCCTTGGTAAATCCTTTTTCTGAAACAATTATGCCATAATCTACACCTACATCTTTAATCATTCCAATAAATGATTCTACAATTTTTACATCAATTAGCCTGTTGTATTTTTTAGCATCTAAAATATATGTATTCTGGACATCTTTTATCAATAAATCAATTTGTCTCTTTCTTTGAGAATAGCGTCCATCAATACTTGTATTATATAAGACATTGGCATCTTTGTATATTCTCCTACACTCTGACAAAACTGCCAGCTCATAATTTTTCCAATCAATATTTAAATCATTCTTTTTTCCCATTTTCGACATAAATATACCCCATCTATTTTATTCGTTTTTCTAATGTAATCAAGATATTTAATGCAATTTTAAAATCTGAAAGTACAGCAATTTGGAACAAGAAGAATCCAGCAGACTATTCTACACACAACGTGATGCTATCGCCTATAGTAGAAAAATTTAAAACAAAGCTCAGAAAAAAATTAAAAACAAAAGAAATCCCTTTTATTATTTATTAATTGTATTATTGAGTTTATAAAATAGTTCCTGTATTAAACAAAAAAAGATATCAGTTAAGCTTGGACTGTTTGATTCAGCGCCTTACGCTTGCATAGGTTAATTTATAACTCCATTTCTAAGTGAGTTCTCAAATACTCAGCAATCGTAGGCTGTTTCCTTACTATATATTTCTCAAAAACCTCTTTCACGTATGGCGCTACCCAATATTGAGATAATTCTTCGGGTTGTTGATCCAAATCCAAGGCATCAATATAATCTGATGACATCATGTAATGCGGATTAAGGGAATACATATACGAAAAATGAAAAATGAACAAATGTAATGTACATGAATATATATTATTTAGCTCTTTAATACGGTTAGAATTATAAATCATATTATTATTAAGCCACATGAAATACAATTTGTTATAGTGTGTATTTCCATTAGTCAATCTTCTTATTCTGTGATACAAACCATCAAAATCAAATAACTTCTCCAAATCCTCTAAAGGTTTATGTTTCCGGATTACTTTCATCATCTTTTCAGTAGAAGGAAGTTTTTGCTTGTTATTTACCCAATCTTGGATCTTTTCTACCACTATATTATTTAAGCTATAGTTTTCAGCAATATAGACATTAACATATATTACTGCAATGATTCCGTCATGATACTTTCTCAACAAAGCATAAGCATCATTAATCCTTCCCTCTTTTAGTACAATCCTTATAGAATCCAATGTTCCTGCCAACGAACCACAAACGACATTGTCAATATTCAACAGGCCTGACATTATCCCGTTTGTTATGAAGTTCGGCCCCATCATATATACCGCATTATAAAACTCAATAAGAGAATCCAACAATGGGAACACTTTATGTGACTGGTATTCCTTGTCCTTTAATACTTTGTTGTCAAATAGTTCCATAATAATTTGTTTTATTATCATCTAATAACTTCCATCTTCAAAAACAAAAAGCACTATAATATTTATAAGAATTCAGATTTGATGAATGAAATTTTCTTGTTTTTAAGTCTTCGATATTCTCCTTTAGGTAGTTCTTCCTTAGATAAAACTTCATAAACAAAAATCCAGTATCTGTCCATTTCAGCAGCCAAAGATATTGCTTTGTCTTTAAATATCTTTTTCGCTTTTATGTTTTTGTCACGCTTTGCTTTTAAGAACGCAAGCAGCATGAAGATACAATCTGAACTATTAATTGAGTCATCAACATACTTTGGTTCTAATGAAAAATTATATTTTATTGACCAATATAATGAGAACGAGCATGCCTCATATATATGTCGTTTAATTCCTATATCATATAAATCTTGTGAGATGATTTGAATTCTCTCCGTAGTAATATCAAAAATATCAAAAACATATGCCTCCATCCAATGAACCAAATATGGGTAAAGACAGAGCAGTTGATGAATCAAGTCAATGTAATACTCTTTTGCATCTTTTCCAAGGACTGTATTTGCAATTGTTTTAATTGCATATGTAAAAACAGCGCTGTTTCCAGTTTTGTTGACCAAACTAATCGATAAATCCAAATAAGTTTTTAGCCTCTTTTTTTTAAAAACAAGCTTATTCTTATCAGTATATGTGTCACCTATAAAAAAACTATTTAACGAACTAATCCAATGGGTATCAGAATTAATAGGAAGTTTGGTGATTTTTGTTTTTTTAGTATTTAAACTTAGTTCATATTTCTTTAAAACGTCATTTAAATCTAATAAGAAACGCTCTGCATTATCTTCTGAATCAACATAACAAGTAAAATCATCAATGTTTCTGACATATTGATACTTATTAGAAAGTTCTTTATCAACACAACATAAAACGATTTCAGATAACAAGTTAGAGCTATGAGGTCCTATAAGTAGGCCATTAGTTTCTCCATTTTTAGTATTTCGAGTGCAAAGATCTATAATATTATACCATTTTGAATAATCATTTTTGTATCTCTTGGCTTCTTCTTTTCCTACTAATGCCCAAGATAGGACATGTGAGTATATACTTGGGAAGCAATTCGATATATCTGCATCAACTCTATATTTGTTTCCAATAGGTATTTTTTGAATACTCTCCATTAAATTTTTGTCTTTATCTACATAATTGAGACTCATTTCAAATAAGTGGTCTTTGCCTTTGAGCTTTTGAAGATGAATTTGACTATATTTATACTTTTGACCATCAGTTTTCTCTCCCAAAAAACGAACAATTTCTGCCCAATTGCTTGCGATACAATTACATAAGTTCGAATAAGATAAAGGGGTGGGAATAGACAAAAGGCGTGGGACATTAGTGTTTCTTGTGCATTCATACCTAACATAATCACGACCACCACTTTTAAAAGTAGGAAAGTCCATGCTTTCGCAATAATCATAAAAAGCCTTTGAAGTAAATATTTCAGGAAGTTTATCTGCAAATAAACCATACCCCAAAAGCCCCTTTCTAAGATCTTCTTTGGGTATTTCTTGTAAATAATCAATATATTTCTTGCTCATATTATATAGTTTTAAAGATATAGTTCAAAATCTGCAATGATACTCATATCAATACTTTTTTACTAATATTACAATGCCTCATTATATACTATCCAAAGAGTTGTATATCATGTACTTCTTTTTGATGCTGAGATACTTGCTAGTTTGCAGTTCACAGGTTTTTAGAATGACATTTCTTGATAGCATTGAGATTTACAACAATCATTTATGGAATATATACTCTGCATAAGCCACTATTCATGGCTATGGGTATCCATGCCATTTTTTGGAATCTCTTCATTATATCTATGCCCCATCTCACACCTACTTTATTTATCTCATTTTGAATATTGTTTTCTGATAAATCGTTTGGAGCAATATGTTGATTGTTTTGGTTGATCCAGCAATTCCAAGCCTCGCTTTTAATAAAGCGCTCTTTTCTCTCTGCGAAAGGCAATGTTGGTGGAAGTAATTTGTTGAGCCTGTATTTTGCTAGTTCCCAAATTTGCATAACCCTTTCTTCTTTCTTGAAAGCCTCTTGTAACTGATTCAAAAATGCAGGTTCTTGCAATTCTGGTTGTTGTATCCAATAGTTGTTTAAGGCTTCTAGTTCTTTACGACGAATGCCATCTATCTTTTTGTAAACATCTTCTAGGTAGCTGACGACATAAGGACTTTCACTCTTTTTGGGGCTATTTCCTTCCCACAATTGGTCGGCTTTTGGTTTTAAAACAGAAAATAGAGAAGAACCGATACTATAATCCAGTTTACCTAAATCTTGATACTGAATAGTCCATGTCTCCTTGCGGTAATACACATTTAGCAGATATAGGGCTGCTAATGCTTGAATGAGAGCCTTAACATTCCCTTTATATAAAGAGGAGTACCTGTCATGTTTTACTGCCTGATAGGCTTTTTCCCAATATGTCCCTTGTCGCTTATGGGCTTCCTTAAGTGGTCTCAACACCCTATTTTCATCCTTTGTCAGATTAAAGAAAGGAGTGACCACAAGTACTTGTTTATTGTGAGTTTGCCATTTAACATCTATCAATTTCAAACAATCCTCATCAAACTTAATTGAGCTATCGCCTCTTTCCTTCTCACCTTTAAGATCAAAATACAACTCTTTTGAAATTGCCTCTATCTGAACACAACAGCGAACCAACAAGTCTGCTATATGTGGTGAAAATGTCAACAACTGAGTTGAACATGCCTCCACCACCTCTTGACCGTTCCTACTTGTTGTTTTCTCGTCTGTTACAAAAATGTACTTAGACATTTCAATAACATCTTTTTCGAGGTTTATATACGTTTGCCAAAATATATCTGATTTTTTCATTATTTTATAATTAGTTTTTTATAAATCCTATTGATTAGATGACTCTTGGGCCAATATCCTTAAGATTTACTACAATATAAAGGATCTCGTTTTGAGCATATAGTTTTGTGAATTGCTCAACATTTTTAATTCTTCGTTTTGTGATTTTCAAATCGATATTTTCTTTTATTTATTCCCAATATTAGTTGTTATAATTTGAAGTACAAATTTAGCATCTTTTATTGAGAATAACAACAAATATTATAATTATGTATTAACAATTATCAATGATTAATAAAAAACAACTTGCCTGTCATAGCTGAGTGTACCGAAGATTCCCCAACCGTTTGCGATGTTGCTGTGCAAGCCAACAGATATCATGTAAACGTCAACAGTGGATGATGAAGCAGTCAAAGTCCACCCATTGACCCAACAGACATCAGTGCGGCGGGTCAAAAAGTCTAATTGCAAAAAATAAACATATATTAGACTGCAATATTTTAAGGTGCAATACCTAAAATACGTGACACACCTGTTCGTTCTATAGCAACCTGTGGCTCATGATCAAATGGAGTACTATAAATGCGATGCTGATATCCATACGTTAGTGTGCGTAGTTCATTCTCATTGCTAATTTCAAAAACATGTTGAGTATCATTATATGGAACTTTATCGCCAAGTTCATTCTTAATGTAATCGTTTAATTGTTCTCGCTCTTGCATTTTAAGCCCCTGTAATTCTGCAACAACAGCAGAAATGCGCTTTCTGTCCACAACAGTTAACCTGCTTTTATCAATCTCTGCTGTTGTATTTATGCCCGATAACGATATAAAATTATCTATTTCAGTATCAGTTGCGGTCTTATATTCTTTATTCAACTCAGGGAATAGAAAACTTACATCCGATACTTTTTTAAAGTATAAAGTTTTGTTTTTGGTGTCGTATATACCATCAGGAAGACAATTAATACTTATAATCTTTGATGGTTCCTCAACTTTTATTTTATCAAGCTTAATAGTAAAATGCTTTTTCAAAATCTTGTTACCAGCTCTTACTTTTTGAAAATAAAAGACGCCTGTATCATAAAATGCGAACATCTGAATCTCAAATATGTCATCGTGGCTTACGGATGATAAAGTGGCCGTGTTTATTGCCTTAAATAAGTAATGCTCATCAGTAAATGAAAATTTCAACCAATCCTCATGATGTGTTAATGAACCATCATAAATAACTGCACCAGCATAATTTACATCAGCCATATCAAAAATGTTATTTTCAACATTGTTCTGAATCTTCTGGAGTTTTTTCTTTGATTTTAATCTTGCAACAATTGATCCCATATTAATTATCTTTATCAATGAATATTGTTTCTGTAACTTTCAGCAGATGGGGAAATTCAATCTCATCGCTGTCATCCTTTTGAATGTCTTTTTTTGAGATAACCAAGATTTCCACTTGGTTATTGATAAGCACATTATAAAAATTATATCGAAACATTACCAAAGGGTTGAAAAAGGTTTTTTCCGATAATGCCAACAATCCATTAAGAATGAAATACACAGCAAGCAATATTGGCCATGAGGGCTGTTCTGATGCCCCTACTACAGCTTCTCCTGATATGCCTGGTATACTAAGAGCAATGAAAAAATAACCTAAGTATGTGGGAAGGATACTTGTTTCTGCTGGTGTTATACGGAAATGGATATATTCACAGCCATTTGCCCTTTCTAATTCGTCACTTGTCCCAATTATTTTCATTATCCAAAACCCAAGCAACGAAAAAAATACTGGAACTGCCATATACAAAACTACATGTATGATAAACAGTAAGTTGTCACTCATTATAATACTATTTGGGAAATGTAAAAAAGTATACCGAATTTTTATAAAATAAATAGGAAAAATAACAGAAGTAGAAGACATTGTAACAAACAACCAAGCTAGGTATCTTAAAAATCTATTTATTAAATTTATGAAAGTCTCCATTATTTTAAACGATAATTATATGTTATACTTTATTAATCAATTATTTGCTTATAAAAACAACAAAGCTGATAATGTCCATTACTACCATTTTTCTCAAATTAATACCTGTGTTCGTAAATGGATACGCTTATATATGTTCGCTACAACTATAAACATTTGAAGTATTAATGTCTCCTCAATGCTGAACTACTATCCACATACCATTACTATCTTTGTCTTCATGCTTCAGAATATCTTTCTTTTGCATTGGCATCTGGGACGAATATTAAAATGTTTACTTCATCACTAGTAGAACTAATATATAACGCCTTTAAATTCAACATTTTTCAGTATCAATTTCGACTTGGCTACGCTCTGCAACAAGCAGCCATCAATCATAAGAAGTTTCACGGTAGTACAATCTTATTCACAATAAAGAATAGGGTAATACTGATCGCAACTAGCCCAAATGACATCATTAAGCCTATAAAGTTCATCTGCTAGCTCCAAAGCTTGCTCTGATGTTTTCAACGAACAATCAAAATGATAAAGGTTCTTGTCAGGGTATTGTGGACTGGTAGTCGACTCAATTAAAATCCCTTTATATTTTTTGATTATCTTCTGTTTTGAGTCAGCAGATTTGAACTTAACAGAAATGAGAGGACAAACTACAGCAAAATATGTTTCTTGATTTCTATATTCAACAAAATAGCGGTCACTCACAAAGTCTTCGCTTGTTATGAAATTACGGTCACGATGAACAAGATAATAAGTAGCAGTATGAATGACATTTGAATTAGCTTGTTTAGCAAGTGCTCCCAATTCAGCGGCACGAGATTCTGTTTGAGGGAAGATGCAGTAAGAATCTGCCGATCTACAGGCATACTCAACACGATGTAAATTTTCCTTTGTGCCAGAATAAAAACCTACGCGTTTTTCCAATAACTCAAGTGACGAATCGTCAACATTACCATATCTAATGTCAGGAACGGGTTCTTCAAAAGGATACAGGTCTTCTGCCTCTTGTGAACATCCACCGAACAATAGTGTTCCGATTACTGCAATAACAAACAAAGTTTTCTGTCTCATAATCATTATATTACAATTATACAAAACAAAAATAGCATTTTTATTTAAAACCGCAAAGATATTTACATGATAAGATTATCTCACAACTTGAATTTTCTCAGTAAGTACATCACCATCAACCACGGCACGAATTATATAGTTACCCGCTTGCCAATCAGAAGTATTTAGAATAAAGCTGTTGCCTTGTATTTGTTGACCGAAGGCTTTGGTGCCGTTATTCATATTGTAAGCTTCTATAATCCATGAGTCTACATCAATTATTCCATTCTTATTATTCTCTGATTGATATAATCTTCCATCACCAGATACTGTAATTAAGAACTCAGAACCACTTAATACTTCAATGTTTAATGATGATGTTGAGTTGCCATTATTGCCGATTGAGAAAAATAGGAATCGTTTCTCATATGAAGTACCATTAGGATTTAATGTCACTTGAAATGGAATTCCACCCGAGCCCAACGGCAAGGAGAAAATTACTTGGTGTGTACCATTGAAACTCCATGTCTCGGGTGTAACTCCGCTGTATGTAACATTCTGTCCTGTAAAAAAATCTGATGCTAAATGAACCAAACATCCTTGATGAACAAAATGTGCAATATCCGGAGTTAATGTTTGCGACGGAATAGCTGGATGCCCCACTCCATGATATGCACAAGCTTCTTGATAATAAGATGCAGAGAATGGCCTTAGTGACATATATAAATGCTTAATCCTCACTGAATCAAGGTAAACATCTGCAAGGATTGGACCTGTACTATGGTTGTTTGTCCCTCTAACTAAAGTACATTTGTTGTATTCTGGATAATCTTCAATACACTGATATGAACCAGCAAAAGACCATCTCACCCTCATATTTGGAGAAAGACCACTAACTTCATAAACTGCAGTATCATGTAAAACAACAGGTCCTGAAATGTGCATTGGCGTTGTCATTGATTGGATTACTCGTTGGACCGCAGCTTCTGCATTAACTAGTCCATAACCATAAGAGTTGAACACTCCTAAACTAGTAGCGGTGCTATCCAATATACTTTTTACTGAAGATGCTGTTAAATTGGGATTAACCGACAACATAAGTGCTGCAACTCCTGCCACTTGAGGAGCTGCAGCAGAAGTACCACCAAAAGAATTTATATAATTACCAGTAACATTGTAGCCATCGGACCCCATCATGTCAGTTGTTACAACATCTCCATTCATGCCAAGATTCCCACTTGGTGCGACCAAATCCAAAGAACTTCCCTTACAACTATAATACCAAATTGTTCCATTTTTGTCAACTGCTCCAACTGCGATAACATTATTCATATTGGCTGGAAATAACACAGTTTTGAATGGATTGTCATTTCCAGCCGATGCAACAACAACACAGCCTTTTCCGTTGCGGCCACTACTTACAGCATCATTAATTGCATCTTCAATCTCATCAATGGTGTCATCAATGGCCAGTGAAATATTTATAATGTCAGATCTTTCAGCAGCCCACGCTATGGCACTTGCTATTTCTGAAAGAGTTGCTTGCCCTGAGGGATTGTTGTAAACATTATAGGGATAAATATTTACTGGTAATATTTTTACATTTGGTGCCACACCTTTAATTCCGATTGTATTGTCATTCGCTGCTATTATTCCAGCACATGCGGTACCATGACCTTTACAACTGGACATATTTCCAGAAACAGTGTTTTTGGGCGACCCGTCGCCTGTGACATCCCCACAGGTGTAACCGAAACTTGTCAACCTTCCAATTAGGTCTTCATGATTTCTGTCAACTCCCGAATCAATTACAGAGACCACAATTGATGAATCGCCTTTAGTTATTTGCCATACTGGTTCGACGTTAATATCAATGTTCGCAACACCCCCATTCTGCCCTGTATTTTTTAAATAGTATTGTTGACTATAGAGTGGGTTACACATTTTAATATTGACATACATGTCTGGCCAGCACCATTCCACATCGTATTTTTGGCTAATTGCTGTTACTATATCTAGAACTTGATCGCCTGTAGTGCAGTCACAATCAAAATAATAGATACCATTACGAGTATTCTCTAATGAAATTATATCATTATATTCTTGAATAATATTGTTTATGTGATTTTCTTTAGCTTTAATGATTATTTTAGGTAGTACAATAACAGCATCATCGCTTGTTAAATAATAAAAATAGGAATAATAGCAGTTAGAACTCTCTGAATTGTTTTCATATTCCTGTAAAATGTTCTCTAAATCATTTATGTTGATTATTCTTTTATTGCTGTTTTTTTTGTCTACAGAATTTGACTTGCTAAATGAGTGATTTTGACAATAAACAACATTTGTGTCACATTTTGCGATTTCTATCATTTTGTGTTTTGATTTAATCCAGTAGTTGCTTGCGTTAGTTAAAAGAGTTGTGGACATCACCAAAACGAAAATTGAAAATTTTAGTATTGTTTTCATTGTTTGTAATTTAAAAAATGAGTTTTTTCTTGTTTTGTTTGTTAATTGCTTCTTTGTTGCGTGGAGAAGTTTGTGCCTCTACTCTTGTGGAACATACACAGCACGAATGGTAGAACCAGCATATCGAGGTTGGAGTAATAGTGAAGGCGGGCCCATCTCACCATAGCGGAAGCAAAGAATATAAGCCCTATCAGGTATACTGGTGGAATTATAGCGTGACCAATAGCATCCCGTTGACTCATATTCAAAAACATTATTCTTCACGTACCAGCCAGTACCAGGAAAGAAAACGGCCCCATTGTTTGTATTGCTCTTTATAATATAACCGTACATTCCGTTTACTTTGGTCCACTCACTTGTGCAGTTATCCATCATCTCATTCATTTGAGCCGTTCCAGGCATGTGCCACTCTGGCCCCCAATTCACGTAGGCGGCATCGTCTTCAGGCTGGAGTCCTATAATATAGTCAACAACACCATAATCACTATTTGAGCAGTACTTCGTGATGTTATGATCGTCACCACCGCTGTACCACTTATAGTTAGTCTTTGTAAAATAGGTCTTGGGAGAGGTTTCGCCCCAGGCGAAATAATCTCCACATTCCGACGGGCTATTGGCACCAATATTACAGCACGCCCATTTTGTCCCCGACGGCAAGCCTAGGTCAATCGCATGAGGATGATTTCCATCGGGACAGAACTCATTAGAGAAATTCAGTGTTGAGCCATCCCAGGTTGCTTGCATATAATAGGCACTGCCTCGTGCGAAATTTTTATATGCCTTCAATGCGTCGATAGATGTGGCAGCACTGCCATTGACAACAGCTTTGAGCCGGGCATTGTTGATTGTGGCATCTGGCGTATCATCAGTCACATCAAACCGTGGAATATACCAAGACAAGATAGTGCCCGTTTCCCCAGCAGGTATAGTGATTTCATTGCTCTGGGAATCGGTTTGTCCTGCTTCGTATCCCGAAAAACTGTTTCCTGTGAGCACTACTTTATCGCTATACTTGTACCAGGGAGTCATCACCTCAAATCCACCGTGCTTAAACGTGATGCTTGACTCCGAGTTGTTATTCACATAGAGAACCTCGTAGGCACACAGGTGACGGAATTTAGCTTGATTACTGCCTTTCTTGGCTGTGAACCACATTGGCAGTAACGGTGCGTCGCTGCTGTCAATGCCCTCTCGTGTCAGGTCACATGAGGCAACCACATCGACACCATCGATATAAGCTTCCACTCCAGTCACACCAATAATGTCGTAGTCCTTATCAGGCTTGACAGACTTTGGCAGCGTAATCTGGAATGAGCAGGTCTTGCCGTCACTGCTTATGTCAGAAATGGTGGATGGACTCTCAGCCTGATAAACTTTGCCGTTTTGACGCACAAAAATCTGGATCCTGTCGCCTTCTTTCCACTGAGCCCTCAGATTGAAGCCATTAACCTCTGGCACACCATTAATAATGCTGCCAGGCCGTGAGAATGACAGGTCGTCGACAGGCATTGTGGCAGTGAATGTCACCTGGCGCTTTTCAATATCTTCTTCACATGATGTCAACAGCACCACAATAAGTAATAATAAAAGTAATGAGGCATACTTTTTCATGACGTTTTTAGTATTTTGCCTATTAGTTTCTTATCGAAATCGGCAACATTAATTTTAATGAATGCATATAGATATATAGAAAAATAAGCAATCGTTAATTTCCTGTAAATCAATTATATTTGAAGAAAAACATACTCTCTCTGATTATGGTTCATCACGCGTTTTTTCTCCGCAAGCACTTATAAACTGCCTGTCAAAGTTATGCTTATAATGCGTAAAACTTTGGGCATATGCCACAAATAATACAAAAACAACAATCAGAGAGAGCAGCTTGTTCATGATTAAACTTAATTAAAAGGTTGAAAAAAATAATGTTATGCGCCTTTAGAAATAAACACAAAATTCTACATGAAGCGACAACAAATTTAGTAAGCATTAACAGTGTTGTGTCTCTGGAATGGGAATTATGCACCCAGTCGCATTATCAACAGAAACAGCACATGTTGCTTCATCATTTGTTATTGTACAATCATCTGAATCAGGACAAGTTTCTGAATCAGGACAAGTTTCTGATCCAGGGCAATTTATACAATTAGAAAGTTCACATGTTCTACATGTTTCGTCATCCTTAGAAAAATAACAACAGATTGGGCCATGCGAGTCCAAAGTAGTTTGTACTGTTGTGCAAATGTCGGTGGCGTCTTTCGTGCCTTTAGAACCTCCAAGAGAACTTACTTCTTGCTTGTCGAGCGACAAGTCTTTTTCTTTTAAATGTTTCATAGTTGCAAATTATTAAATAGTTAATAAATTAGTTATTTGTTCTGTGATTTTGCTTTCGCAATCTCACTTTTGTAATATTTTGTCAAATAGTTATAAACCACCATCTCATTAAGGCGGTTATTATTGGCAAAAAGCCTGTTCATCTCCATGTGCAGATAAGACGACATACTCAATTTGTCTATAGGAATATCTCCTATTATGCTTGCAACTTCCTTGGCGTAAATATTGACGTGCTTTCTTATTAAAGTAGCCACGTCGTCTTTGTCTAAGCCGCTGACAAGGTCGGCGACTGCCTTTCGCTTTTTCCTATATGCATCATTGAGACTCTTGCTGTTGTGAATGTTAAAATTGAACTCTCTCAAGAACGAGTCGTTTATTCTCTCAATGAATTCTTTTTTCTGCTTAACATTAAGCCCTAAACTTGTAAATAGTGAGTCAACAATAAGGAACGCCACTTGCCACCTTAATTCTGAATTGTCTTTTATGCTCTTTATTATTGTAGCTACGCACTCACTGCCGGCATGGAAGATTTGTTCAGAAAGTTCAATGTACTTGGCTCCATACCGCTCAATTTCCCTCTGATAAGTGTCAACCACAACTTTTGACACTTTACTATTGTTTAAATATGTAGAAAGACATCCTCTTATTTTTGTTATCACATAACCAATGTCATCGGTAGAACTCAAGAGAAATCTAACTCTGAGATGATAATCAGGATCGGAATACCTAATAAAGAACCACCTAATTATTATCTTCTCCTTCATAAGCCTGTGGGCAAGAGTCAAAATCTTTTTTACCAATAATTCATCACTGGTCTTCACGCCACAATAGACTTTGAAAAACAGCCATTCTTCACCTGGCACAAAAATACGCTTAATATTTGAATGCCTGCTCATAACTGATGACGAATAAAAGGAACTATAAACTCGTTCTGGTAACTGCCGCCATGTTCGTCAGTTACCACATTCTCACATTCGAAGAACTCCTCAAGGGTAACAGTTTGGGAATGTTTTATCTCGCTAAGAAAAGCATTGATGCTCAAAGTACTCTTGAAATCTACAATCAGTTTGTTGTCGCCAGCGACCAAGAGCACTCTATTGGGTAACTTGTTGATGTCTTTCCATGCCATCAATTTCTCTGTTGAGTAATGCATATTGTCTTTCTTGATGTCCTTGGTGTTCAGTGTCCATCTTTCGGGCGAGAGGATTATATTACGGTATATCACCCGTGGCAGATGGTTGAAAATCTTGTCAAGACCACACCAATGGAATGACAATGCTGGTATGCTACCTTGATTTTGCAGTTCACACAAGAAACGGTAAATTGGAGTGCCTTTGCTATAATTATGCGCAGTAGTGAGACGAGGCACAATCTTTTTTTTCAACCTTTTAGAACGTAATACAACTCTATCATTGCTTACGCTCAACATTAGGTCGTTAACAGGAATTACATGGTCGTCATCAAGGGTGGAGTTAGTTAGATAAGTTATTTCATGCGACCGCAGATGTGGTCGTGAAAGGATGTTCCCAGTTCTTGCTTCAGGCACATGGGCGATTTCGGCTACAATTTTGTCCTTAATTGCTTCTTGCTCACAGTCTGCAATTTGTTGGACTAATTTTTGGATATCATGGTATCCACCAGCAAACCGTCCAAGCATATTCGCAGCCGAAGACCCAAAGAAATGCAATCCTTTAAGTTTATATTCGCCCGACACATCATCGACACCGACAATGCTGAACATCGCTGCTATAGTTAAAGGAAGTTTCGTTATGGGTTGTGGCTCAATCTGGAAATCTTCTTTCGTTAGCTCAATGGCAACTTTCCCGGAAGATTCCACCAGTTTACGGAGTAACGTCTTATATAGCTGGGTAATGGGCATGCTTGAATAAGACTTTTGTGAAATGGGCGGTTGTATGCCGGCAATCAATGGATTATTGACTATGCTTGATTTTACATAGAATCCAACTCCCACTTCGGGATCCAAGGCTTCAATTAGCGACACCTCTTGTTGCTCATATCGTGCCGTGAACCGCTTTTTGAAATCTGCCATTTCCATGCTCTCTCCCGCACTGCTGAAACGGAGCATAAAATCAATTGCATCTTGCAACTGAGGAATTAAAGTGTCTTTATTCAGCCTGTCTTGTGACAGCTCTCTAAAAGTGTCCAACTGTACTATAAACTTGTCATTGGTATTGCCCACACCACAATCCCTAAGTAAAGCCTTTATTTCTTGGATGCTCCTCTTGTTCTCCTCGTAATCACGATCTACTTTAAGTTCATTAAGGAATGAATCGATTTGTTTCAGCCTGGTTTTTGTTTCACCGTCTGGCAGATGTGAAATCAAGAGGGACTGATAGTTCTCATCTGTCACAGTCGGGTCAATATTGCTAATTAACAGCTGATTCTTGATGATGGACAGCAGGTAATCGGTCAAAGCTGAGCCGCTTATTTCATAAACACTCGTTATGTTCCGCTTTAGATCTTCAAAACTTATTTGTCTTTGACATTGCTTTAACACGTCTCTTAATATTGGAGTGCGCTTGACCGAACTTATTTGAAATTGAACTCCATGTGGCGTATAACTGCGAGTTATATAATGGTATCTTTTTCCTACACTTAGTAATGTGTCATTTGTTCGATAGTGGAGGTTTCTAAGTATCTCATTGTCCGACTGAAGAATCTGTGCCAAGTTGTATAAGCAAAGCATATCAACACGGTAATTCTCCTTGATATTGTCGGATACCATGAGCTTATGCTTATCAGCCAGTTCTACAGTTGAGCATGATGCGAAATAACCAAATGGCGTGCAGCGGGTTGACATCCTCTCAAGATATTTTGTGACTCCAGCTCTTAGCTTCTCAATCTTGGATTCCTTTTTCATCTCACCACTCAAGAAGCGGTCAAGTTCCTGTGCCAAGGCTGGAGAAGACACAAAAACCGCATTCCTAAAGGTGCGGTCAGTAATCATTCTCTCAAACTCTTCGTCCGAGAAAAGTACGTTGTTGAGAACGTTGCATGGCATCAACGGCATTCGCAACACAACTCGACTAGTGGGAAGATATTGTATTTTATATTTCCTCATTGACATGGCAATAGAAGCAATTTATTTAAATGAGTTTGCTCTCCTAAGAGATATAGCCCAGCACCTGCAATGCCATCAAGGACACCACCTCTCTCTATATAGCCCCCATTTTCAGGATCATAATATAATAAAGTGTGATGACCATGACCACCCATGACCGCCTTACTTAATGTGTCCTTTTCCCAATAGGCAGCAGCATCAAGCAATTGCTCCAACTTAAGAGCAATTCCATGACTACGAAAGATTTGAGCTATACCTACGGAGCCGTGGCACACGCAGAAGTCATTCACATAGTTGGCTTTAATGTCACGTCGTTTTGCGGAATAGAGCAAAACTTGTATTGCAATATCACTGACCGATGAATTATGAAGTGTGTTTCCTGCCTCAAGTAATGCTGTCGCAACTCCCAAATCACCATAGCACCAAGCCAGACGGCTGCGATGAGGGCGGTCGTCACATTCAATTGAGGAAGATGCAAACCAGCATCCCAGTTTATCAACATCAACCCTGTTGCTCAGTATGTAGCGCACCGCGCCTTCAAGCATTTGTTTGATTATTGCATTGTATTTCTCACTAAGTATCCCAGATTTCAATAATTTGCAAAGAAAAACCACAATACTGGAAACACCATGAGAGAGTGAAATGTTATATGGCTTTGAAAGTCTGTTCGCGTTATATCTCCATTTCACTATTGCATCATCTGTAATCTTTGATTTATCAAGATAATCAATAATCTTACTGAGATTGGACACTGAGTATTCCTTGCTTGAATTGCATCTCTCAAGCAGGTAGAACCCAACACCAATGAGACCATGCAGGAAATCTATGTTGTTGTTACTGATAAAAAGGTCTAATGATTTCGCAATAGTGGGATCAATAGCGTCCAGAGCAGTCTCGGCCCCATCAAGAAATCCGTCATGTTGCAAACTAAGAAGCCCCACTCCTAAACCGGCAAGCCCACTGCAATAGGTGGCGACACGAGGTTGCAGACTCAATGACTGCAGTATCTTCTCAAACAGACCATCTGCTTTGGATTCGTAGCAACTATCTATCCTTGAGTAGTGATAAAGAAAAATGATGTCGCCCAAATCGCCACCCAACAAGCCATAATTAAGCAATGGGCTAAGACTAAGCCTATCTTCAACATTTAAAGCAATGTCACTTAATATGTCTTCTTTTGTCAACATCTATCTATCAATACTTACTATAAAACATCCTATATTAATGGATTGATACTTTGGAAATTTTTTACAAAAACTAATCCCCAATTTCTTCTATATAAAGCATACCAAAACTTACATTGTAGCGTTTTATGATACTTGCCTGGCCAGTTGAGTTGACTCCGATTATGTATAAGGTCTCATCGTTCACTTTGATTGTTTTAACAAAGTAATTTAATGGCTTTGCTGCTAAACCTTTGTTCCCTAGAACTAATCCAGATATATCAACGAGATTTATTGTATCCTCCTGACAAACCTCCAAAAGCTTAATATTTTCTTTTTGAGATATTAGCTCAATGGCCAGTAATGTTGCTCCTTCACTGTCAATTGAAATAATCTTGTTTCGTTTAACCAATTTCTTTAGTTTTTTTCCAAATCCTAGCCAACCGTCAATGCCATCATTTATGATCTTGCCTGCCTTTAATATTTCTAATCCGAAACAAACAAGGAGCATTATGACCATACAATCAGCTCCAGCACCAATGTTGACATATTCAACACTTTTGACATTTGCCCCCAAATCAATGTCTTTAATAATATCTTCTTTCTCTGACTCAGTTAGTGTGAATTCATCCGAGCCCATTTTCTCTTCAATGTTGTCAATATTTAATAGAAGTTCCATAATGATCTGCTTTTTAAATTTTCATTTTTTGCAAATAAATAAGTTGATTGTTTTGTATTCCATATCAATAGGATACGGTGAAGTTTCCATAATATGTAACACCGTAGATGCTGTGGATTGTGACAGTGTAATAACCTGCTGGGAGGTAATAATAGGTAGTGCTGGTGTTGCCGTAGTGGTAATCACCATATATAAAATAATATGGTGTGCCAGTGCCGTCATCACACTCAAGGTCGATAGTACTGGTAGAACCGAAATAGACTGTGAGTTCATTAAGCCCTTCATCGTAGGTCACTTGGGGAGGGTCAAGGTAGACTAGTTCATGACCAATTCCACCACTGCTGTTATGGAGGACGACTTCATGCTCATTTCTGCCATTAGCAAATGTTGTCAATGCTAATAAAGCAAATGATAATGTGATAATCTTTCTCATAGTTTTATTATTTTTTGTTATTAGTATTTCGTTGCAAAATTACATTTGTAAAATGTATATACCAAAGATTCAGCCCGTGCCCTGCCCCTAGTAACCAACTGATAATGAGGCTGCATTTAAGGGCACAGCGTGCCCATGGTTATTTTGCATACTTATACAGCCAAAATAATGTGTTTGATGATTTTGTGATATCCAATACACAACAATACACCCATAATACAAAAAAGCGTTTCAGCCCTTATTGCTAAAACGCACACAATAGTTTCACGCGCCACCAAGTCAACATTCGCATTAATCTTCCTTACATGCGACTAAGATTTCTCCTGTTTTATCTCACTCTGCAGTTTTTTTCATCATCTTTCTCAAATAAACGTCTAGTAAGTCATTTATTTTCATTTTATCTCTAATCTTTCTGCGCCGACTTCTAACAGAGTCTGTATTTCTATAACCCTTACATACAGCAATAGCAGCATCCGAGAAATCACAGCATATCAATCCAATGAAATTCAAGTCAGCATCTGTAAGATTTGGGTAATCATTTGATATTTTATCTATTATTCCATCATAACGATGATTTAAATAACTTCTAAGGCCATGCCAGAACTCAACATTTGAATCATCAATAGCCTTAATCTTATGTGTTATTTTATTGTCAGAATAAACCTCATTCGGCTTATAACCCGAAGACATGATTTCTTCGAAAACATTAAGCTGAGAACTCATCAAATGACTGAAATCATCATCACGAATCTCTAGATTTTCTCTTAAAGAATTATATTTTGATATATGCTCTTTTCTTATTTCATCAATCAGTCTTTTTGAGTCTTTTTTCTTCTTTAAATATAGCAACAAGAAAACAATTGACACCAATAGCAATGCCCCTACAAGCAAAGAAATAGTTTTGATTTTCTTTTCTAAAATTCTTGAAGCTTCAGATTTAGTACTTTTATCAAATTCCTGTTCTGAATCAAGCAGTTTATATCTTGTTTTGTTGTATTCTAGAGAGTTAGAGATTTTATTGCACTGAGTATTAAATATACGATATTGTGAAAGGTTGTCCTCGCACAACGCAATATCCCTTAAAGCTTTATACATCAGCAGGCTGTCATAGGCAGAATTTTGTGATTTATCAGGCAACGAGATGAAATATTTAGCTGAATCCAGATCTTTTTGATTTGCATAAATCATGCCTAACATATAGTAATTCTTGTTTTCTTCAAACCGATTATTCAACTGGAAAGCATCTAAAATATATTTTTTTGCCTGTGAGTATAAAGAATCCTCGATAAACATTAATGCATAATTGACATTGATGCTATAAATATTTGTTGTGTCTTTTAACTCTCTTGCTATTGATAAAGCCTTGTCATAACATTTTTTCGCTGCACTAATGTCTGTTATTCTTAGAACATTTCCACAATAGTGGAGCGATGTCATCAACATTTTCTTATCCCCTAATATCTCGTAATAATGAGACGCCATTTGAAACTTGTTTAAATCAAGGTTATTGCTTGCGTAATTGTCGTAGTACAAAGCTCCTAAGCGCATATTGATTTGTGCTAGATTGCGGTAGTCAGTGCTGTCGGCGTTGTCTTCAGCTTTCTTGTACCACTTTATTGCTTCGACTGGGTCGCCCATGTCCTCGTAGGCACCACCTTTATATAATAAAGCACGCGTGTAGAGCTCGCGGTCGTGATTGTCGCTGTAATAGTCTACAGCTTTGCTAATTAACGTGTCGCTTGTCAGTGGGATATTGCAACGGAACTGTGCTTGAGTAAGTAGGAGGGCGTAATATGCCTGGTTCTCGTCGCCTTGTAGGGAGTCGCGGTTGATGGCGTTGAGAATGGCAAGCGAGCTGTCGGGGGCGGTCCACATGAGCGAGTCGGCAAGGACAAGACGCTTATCCACACTGCGCCTGCAACTAATCACAACAGAGAGCGTCAAAAATAATAATATGTATAATAATTTCCTCATTATAAGTTTGCAAAGATAATTAGTTTTTCTATATAACAAGCACTTTTATTCAATAAAATGTATAAAGAATTTCTATCTCCAATATTCTAAACAAATTCAGTGGTTTATAAATCAAAGACACATTTGTAATTATTGCTTGATAAAACATAAAAGGTCACCAGTTTTCCTCGTTATTTTTAAAAAATAGTCACTATCAAAGTCATAACAACCCATGTACATCTATCTTTTTAAAGCTCTTCGTATATTATATTGCTTCAAAATTTATTAAATAATTCGTCAATTTTTGTTGTTTATTGACGAATTATTGCTACACACGAAACTAAAAAAATGATGTTTGCAGCGCATTGTATATACATTAAATATCAGTCAACATTGTCACTTTTTTAATGTAATGTTTGCATAATTGGATATAACTCCTTACTTTTGTATCGTAAAAAGTTGTCAATATTGACAGAAATTTAACAAAGGTAATGGAAATAAAAAGAGATCGGTATCTACAGCAACTGATAGAAAGTCGTCAAAATGGCTTTATCAAGGTAATAACCGGAATACGCAGATGCGGCAAGTCGTACTTGCTGAATGTCTTGTTCTATCACTACTTGTTAGAGAATGGAGTGGCAGATGACCACATCATCCGTGTTGATCTTGAAGACCGCATGAACAAGGAATTGAGAAATCCAGATATAATGCTACATTATGTTCATGACAGAATCAAGGACAACGAACTTTACTACATCATCATTGATGAGGTACAGTTAATGGATGAGTTTGTGGATGTATTAAATAGCTTCCGTCATATTGAAAATGCCGATACTTACGTGACAGGAAGCAACTCACACTTCCTATCTTCCGACATACCAACGGAGTTTCGTGGTCGAGGAGAAACTATTCATGTTTATCCTCTGTCATTCTCGGAGTTCTTTTCTGCAAAAGGCGGGGACAAGCAAGACGCGTGGCGCGAATATTATACCTATGGTGGTTTACCTCTTATTCAGTCTTTTGATACCGAGCAAAAGAAGATAAACTATCTGAAGGACTTGTTTGAGACTGTTTATTTGGCTGATATCATTGAGCGACATAACATCAAGAATGAAAATGAAATGCGTGAGTTGGTGCTTATTTTGGCATCATCTATCGGGGCTCCCTGTAATCCCACAAAATTGTCAAACACTTTCAAGAGTGTAAAGAAAGTTAAGATTGGCAGCCAAACTATATCTAACTATCTCTCATATTTGACTGAATCTTTCTTGGTGGATAAGGCAATACGCTACGACATTAAAGGAAAGAAGTATATCAATACGCTTTCTAAGTATTATTTTACAGACATTGGCCTGAGAAATGCCATTCTCGATATGCGTCAACAAGAGGAAACGCATATCATGGAAAACATCATCTATAATGAGCTGAGAACTCGTGGTTACAGTGTTGATGTCGGAATGGTAGAGATAAGGAAACCCGACAAAAACGGGAAGTGGATTCGTACTCAGCTTGAAGTGGACTTTATTGCCAATCATGGTAGCAAGAAATATTATATACAGTCTGCCTTATCCATTCCCGATAGGGAGAAAGAGATACAAGAATCTCGTTCTCTGACGAACATCAATGATTCTTTCAAGAAAGTTATTGTCGTAAAAGATCATATCATGCCTCGCCGAAACGAAGAGGGAATACTTACGATAGGACTTTTCGATTTCCTTCTCAAAGAAAACAGCCTGGATTTGTGAAGTAAAGAAAACTAGTGATATGACCAAAGAGACGTAATTAGGTATTTGATTAAAGAGAGATTTTTAACATCCCGCCCTAATGGCGACTTGAGTAAAGCGATACTACGATCGAGGATAATTTTAAAAATGGTAAAAATAGAACAATTCAAAGCTTCAACACTAGAAATGTTGGCAAATGCAATCGCAGATATAGATCCGGGGATTACAGGGTCTGTGATTCATAAGATGCTTCTGCAATCTCAGATTGAAGATATATCATTTAATGAGCAATTTCTAGCCAAACGCAAAAAACTTTTCAATGCATTTGCAGATTATCAAAATAAGAATCATTGTGCAAACAACATTATTCTGTTTATACAGAATATTTTGTCACCTCAAAGGTATATTAATAATGTGGAAATGTTTAACAGCATTAAAGCAGAAGTTAATAAACAACTTGCATTTGAAGGTTTGTATGTTGATGATACTAACCAAATTATTTCAGTAGAAAAAGCATCTAAAATATCAGATGTTCAAATAAAGGTTGATGGGTTAAAAGCGAAACTCATAGAACAAGGTGCACATCAACTAGTATTCTCTTATTGCAATGCCGAATTGCTAGCTAATAATTACTTTCATTCTGTACTTGAATCTTCCAAAGGTTTAATAAAACGCATCCAGGATATTGCAGGAGTTTCATACGACGGCCAAAACCTCATTGAGAAGGTATTTAAAGATGATGAGCCTATTTTGATTGTCAACAATTTCCAGAGCAAATCAGAAAAGGATGAACATAGAGGTTTTCGTAATCTTCTTATTGGTATCGTTGCGATGTTTCGTAATCCGACTTCACATGAATTGAAGGTAGAGTGGAGTATGTCTGAGCAAGATGCTTTGGATATTCTTGCTATGATATCATATTGTCATAGAAGATTGGATAATGCCCAAAAAATAAGATTGGAGTAAAATCGCATATACGTATCTAATAGAAAACATAAAACTATATATTGGCGAAAAGATATGCCGATAATATAATTCTTCACTAAGCCCACTATTGCTAATGCCCAATATAGGATAAGGCATCTATAATAAGGTTATATAGTATAAGATGACTGATGCAAATAGCTGTTGTCTGATTAATTTGGCATCGATATACCAAGTTCTCTCATCTTATGCCAAAAGTCTGCCATAGTTTTGTCGTAAATAACAGATAAACAATTTCGATAAGAGATTGTTTTTCTAATCTTATCAGTATCAGATACTATTTGTAGTTTAAAGGTCTCTACATTTTTTAAATTCTTAACTGTAATATAAGGAATTGTTAATTGCATTTGATTAATGCTGTTTGACTGATTAGGCTGATCTGAAAGTATTGAATAAAGTAAAGCAGAATGATAAAATGTAAAAGCCTCTAAAAACATGTTTTTCGCAATATATGAATCTGCATTTGAAATACATAACCCAGCTTGCAAATTATATGACTCCTTTGTGTGAAGAATATCGTTCTCTGCCAATAAGCGTTCATTTTCAATAAGTTCATTTTGTCGTTTCTCCAATACGGATATTTTATCACGCATTTCAATGGCATTAATTATTTGCCATCCTACTAATATAGTAAAGATTATCGCTAATAATGCCACAACAACTCCCACAAATGTGTCTAATGAGACCACTGATAATTTCATGCTGCCAAATACCCAGAGCCCAAGGAATGATAGAACTCCAACAAAAGATATTATAGAGAGAATAATAGCAACTTTTGACTTCATATAACCAATTTAAACTTTAATTCATTAAGAAACAATAATGTTAGTTATTATAGTGTGAGACACCAATAATAATTAATTTGTCTTACAAAGATATAAAATATTCCTGAAATTGTCGTAAGACTACAACCTTTTCCGCATTTTTTGTTCCAGAATTAGCTCAAATGGTAAAATGTACTTGATCCTGGTTTTACGACTGTGAATCACATTCAGGCACCGATTGTGCACACTAAAAAAATTGCTAGGATTGAGCTGTTTCTTCATGTAGCTCCATTTGCCCAACAAGTAACTTAGGAAAGACATCGTGCAACAGGACTGGGCCTATACATCGCACGATAATGCAGCTTGAAAAAACGCTCAATATGTCTTATTGTGACAAACACTATACATACACACAGAAACCGATTTACTTCTATCTGCGTATTCCGATGATACCCGTTAAGCGTTTCCGGTGATATCCGTTTGCTCGGTTATTCTTTTTGAGTATCTGCCATTACGATCCACAAAAAGTTGTGAACGGTTAAAATTGCATTCTAAAAATAGACAAATTCCATAGATCATAACGTCTAAAGTAATAAAAAAACGGAAGAGAAGCTACACATCTGTCACTGTGAAACAGTTTTACCAAGTGCCATATCAAAATTCAGCCAAGTGCTACATTTGTTTTAATAAAATTTGCTATAAAAATATTAGTTTATATCTTTGCCCAAATTAAAGAACGTTTTTATGAAAGTATCAAATTTTGTCGCCATCGACTTTGAGACAATGACAGCCGATCTCACCAGTGCATGCGCCATAGGCATGGTAAAAGTGATTAATGGTTATGTGCAGCAGTCTTTCTACTCACTGATAAACCCGATTCCCGATGATAGAACTAAATATAACACTGCGGTACATGGTATAACTCACGACATGGTTGCCGATGCTCCTGGTTTCTGGGAACTTTACCCTTTCATCAAGAAATTTATAAAGGATTTTCCTATTGTGTGCCATAACCGCGGCACCGATATCAATGTTCTACGCAGCTTAATGGATTTCTTCTGCATAGATGACATCAAGACAAATGACAACTACTGCACTTATGAGATGACAGGACTGTCTCTTGTCGATTGCTGCAAGCAGTATGGCATCCCTATAGGCGTACACCACAACGCACTTGACGATGCAATGGCATGTGCTAAAGTCTTCCTTGCTTGCCAAGGAAATATTGTTGCCACAACGTTTAAGGGCGGCATTGCAGCAGCCATCGCATCAGCTTCTGCCAAGAAGTTTGAACGCAGTACGCTCAATCCTATTGCTGATGACCAAGTGAAGAATCAGGATACAGTGTTTTTCCATGCCAATGTTGTCATCACCGGAACGTTCGTTGCCTATCCCAACCGAAACGAGCTTGGAAAGCAGATTCAAGCACTTGGAGCCGACATCAATACAGGCATATCAGGTAAAACGACTGTTGTAGTTATGGGTCAGGGTGCTGGACCAAGCAAAATAAAGAAAATAGAAGAGTGGCAAGCTAAAGGACATGACATCCGAATAATATATGAAGAAGAACTTAAACAGATATTGAATTATGGAAAAGAATGAAATTATCAAAATTATAGACCAGCTTGAAGACTACCGCTTCAAGCTCATGCGCCGTGACAACATCAAGTGGCACCTTGAAAAGGATTTGGTTGATGGATTCATGGCTATCGCTAGAGACCGTAAACGTCTGCTTGAAGAAGCACAAAACGATCTTGAGGCTGTTGAACCAAGTGCCAAAGAGATGATTCAGATTATTAACCAACAATATGCCATGTGCCCTCGTGACAAGGCACTACGTCTTATATCATTATATATTGAAATGATTAATATGGAACCCTTAAAGCTAGAAAAGCACCGACAAAAAATAAACACACTACGACAGAAAGTTCTGGGCAAAATTGATGAAATTGAGCAAATCCGTCAACAAAACTTACTTTTTGACTAAATATACCTCACTACTTTTCTATAGGAAAAGATTCTTTCTTAATCAAGCATAAGATATTTTGACATCATTAAGAACTTAATCTATGCCATGATTCCAAATCAGGCATCAGTGCTACACTATGTTATAATTCACATGATGAAACTTCATACCTCTTTGTTGTCCAAAATTGACACCATTTCTCTTCTCATGTCTTCGTCAATGTCGCGGTAGCGGGCGAAGGCGGAGCTATTGGGAGCATGGCCGGTGATTGCGCTCACTAATGATTGGTCTTTATATTTTTTATATAATATATTAGTCAAAGTGCGACGAGCTAGGTGGCTGCTTGCGATCTCATTCAAAGGACGAATCTCGGATTCTCCTGTTAGCGAGTTGCGGACAACCACATTTCTAGTCAATCCTGCCTCTTTGAAGACTTCTTTGATGGCCTCATTATAGTTTTGATCACTGATAAATGGTAATAACTCCTTACGTTTAGGATCGGCATAACGGTCAATTATGGCTTGTGCAGTCTTATTGATAGGCACCTTTATTGTCTTCGGGTTGCCATCCTTTGTCTTGCGAGCAATGTAATGAATCTCGTTATTTATAACGTTAGCCATCGTGAGTTCTTTCAAATCGCTTACCCTGCAACCAATGCAGCATTGGAAAACGAAAATGTCGCGCTGCACTGCAAGGCTTGGGCGTTTGCTCAAATCAGCCTTTTCTAACTGGCTCAAATCTTCAAGAGTTAAGCAGTACGGTGTCCCATAAATGTCTTTCGGGATCTTGAACTTGCTGAATGGATTGTTCATGATATACTCTTTGTCTATGGCCCATCTCACAAAAGCCTTAAGTTTCTTGTAATGACCATTCACTGTATTCTGACCACGCGGCCCAGGTTGACGGCTCTCATTAACCGCCTCAATAATATTGGGAAACTTCTCCAGCAGTTTATACTCCTTTTTGATATAATCTCCAATTTCCTCAATTCCATTTCCATCAAGTGCATAAAGAGATAACTTAAACTTTGGATCCAACAGTTGCTTATACATTTCATATCTTTGGAGAATTCGACGAAACACCTTGTACTGATTTTTCTTGCCTTGCGATATTTCACGCTTCTCAAGAAAGACATCAAACATTTCGAAAAAAGACATCTGTTTTGGCTCGCTTTCATCGCTATCAACTTCATCATCGTGAGGGTTGGTGAAATCATCAATTTGTTGCGCCAACCAACCTTTGCCAACATTGTTCGCACCTATTTGCTGAAGATTATTGTCTATAAACTCAAGCATATCAGCCAGCTGCTTCTTTACATCCTCAGTATGCTGCATCTCGTCGGTCTTTAGGCGAGATGTTTTCAAAACCAGGCGCTTGCTTTTGCGGCCTTTGCTGCTTACATAGTTTTCCCAGCGTACATGCTGTGGATTCACAAAAAGATGAGTCGATGCTTGTTGGTCAACTTTACCCAACCTTAAACGCAATGATAATTCAGCTCGCCCGGTATTGTCAATTCTCTTTGATATGGAAATTTCATAAGCCATAACACACAATATTTATCGTTTTATTCTGTTACAAAGATACAACAATATATGGAGACTACAAAGAATCATCCCCATATAAATCCCCATATCGGTTGTTATTTTATGTTTTTTAATAATTCGTTATGTTAACTAAGCAGTTGCCTCAACATCAATTATATTACTGATAATAAGTATATTATAGAAATAGAGTCATAACAACTCGCAACTTCAAAAATCTTAAAATATCAGAATTTGCGACCCCAAGCGGATCACCACTTAAAGACTCCAGAATTCTGGAGTCTTTTTTTTGTAGCAAGCCGAGAACATAAAACGGGCTCAAAGGTGGGAAAACCACTCCATTATCAACATAAATCAAAAAAAATAAACTATTTTCGTTATTTTTTTGTGATAAATTGTAGGAAATTCAGATTTTTTTCTTACATTTGCAAAGTTTTTGAAAGAGAGCCTACCACAAAAGGGCAGTTTTCTAAATCAAGAACCTATTCAAGGCGGGGAAATCCACCTATAAAAAACGAATTAATAACCTAAATAGTACTTTAACAATTATGGCAACACCAAAATTAGATGACTTAGATTACAAGATTTTGAACATGCTTTCTAGTGATGCCCGTAAACCTTACCTAGAAATCGCCCGCGAATGCAACGTATCGGGAGCTGCTATCCACCAAAGAATTCAAAAACTCAACTCGATGGGAGTTATCACAGGTTCTATTTCACTGATCAACCCTGTTGCTGTGGGATATGAAACATGTGCTTATGTTGGAGTTTTCCTGAATGACTCATCTAAATTTGAGAGTGTGGTAGACCACTTGAAAGAGCTTCCCGAAGTGGTTGAATGCTACTACACAACAGGAAAATATGACCTTTTCCTGAAGCTCTATGCTCACTCCAACGACCATCTCCTAAAGCTGATTCATGACAAGTTCCTTCAATTAGGACTGGGACGCACCGAGACTCTCATCACCTTTAAAGAAGTTTTCAAGCGTCAAATTCCTATCAACAAAATTAAGTGATCATCACACAGCATGAACAGCACTTATAAAGCAATTCTCGCCGACGCCATCCTCATGGCACGACGAGCAGGTGAGGTGCAACTCCAGTTTTTCCGCTCCAATGAATTGGAGATTGCTACCAAGCAGAACGACTTTGACGTTGTTACTGCCGCCGACAAAGCCAGCGAGAAAATCATTGTTGAAAGCATCAACAGTCTATATCCCGACCACTCGATTCTTACCGAGGAGTCGGGATTTTCTTCTCATGGCAACAACGAGTGGGAATGGGTTATCGACCCTCTTGACGGAACCACCAATTATAGCAGCGGGCTGCCTTGGTTCAATGTGTCGATTGGTGTGAAGCACAAGGGCAAAGCTGTGGTGGGCGTGGTCTATGCCGCTAGGCTTGGAGAGTTGTTCTGTGCCACCCTAGGCGGAGGCGCTTCTCTTAACGGCTCCCCTATCGCCCCAAGCGGCACTCCAGTGCTCACTAAAGCCGTGGTAGCAACAGGATTCCCTTATGACAAAGCAACTAACCCCGACAACAACCTCGACAACTTCAAGCGCATCATGCCAGTGGTGCGAGGGCTCAGGAGGCTGGGGTCGGCAGCCCTCGACATATGCTATGTGGCAGCAGGTTTTCTCGATGCCTATTGGGAAATGAATCTTAACGAATGGGATGTGTGCGCGGCAATGCTCATCGCTCACGAGGCAGGTGCCTATGCCGACCGTTTCCGCCCCGACCGCAACTGGAGCGTCCTGGCCTGCAACAAAGAGCTTGAGCCCCAACTCACGGCGCTACTCAACCAGTGACGTCAGTTGTCAGATCTCAGTTTTAGGTCTTTAACACAAATTGCCGTTAATTGCCCGTTGCCGCGCTGCGCGCTAAGATGTCGCTGTACATGGAATCAGTGGAATCACTGGAATCAGTGGAATCGGTTTGCCGTGAGGCTGGAGGGGCGCTTCGCTTAAAATTGGGTCAAGTTCAAATCCCTTCGGGACCGCACACCGTGCTTCGCACGACTTATGCTTTTGAATCTCCCCGAGCTGAAGGTTTATTGAAAATTTGATTTAAAATTGCATCGACGCTGGATTACTTCACACAAATTATCGTGAATTGACCGCAAATTATCATTTAATTATCGGTGGAATCACTGGAATCAGTGGAATCGGTGGAATCAGTGGAATCAGTGGAATCACTTGGTTCACCTGACTCACTTGGTTCACCTAGTTCACCTAGTTCACCTGGTTCACATGACTCAGTTTTATCAAACAACAAGGAGAACTGAATAACAAACATAACAACAGCTGCGTTGACGCTACTTGCTAGATTTTTATTTTGTTTTCTTTGTTTCATGGTTATACTCTTTAATAATGTACGTGTGTGCGCAAAGGTAGTGGATGGCGGGGCGGCGAAGCAACATTAAAAAAACGGTGAATTGATCGAATTAGTCGAATTGTTTTGGACCACACACAGCACACAAAGAGAAACCACAGCTTTGGTCGAATTAACCAATCGCTGTGGTGTGTAATCTTAAAAAGCTGCATCTATCGATGTCGAAAAGCTGGCTTACGCCAGATTATTAAATATTCTTTGCCATAATTCAATCTGTTTTCTGCCATACAAAAAGATAAATCATTTTAGATAATATCAATTAAGTTATAATCCATTGAAATTGTCAGCCTCATATATTTATTTTACCAGCAACGTAGCCTGTGGCGTCAATCATGCCGTTTTCTTGGCCAGTGGCGACGAGATTATAGCATTTCCATGCCCATGAATTTCGTTTAATGTCATTACGAACCGCAATTACCACCTCAGTAATAAATGGATAGGAACCATTGATGATATTCTCTTTGGTTGCCGCCACACCGTTCAACCCCAACATCTTTACCCTTGTACCCAGAGCCATGACGTTGGCAAAATAATAGAGAGTATAACCTATACCATTATCATCAGATGACACTTGGAAAAAAGGATCAAGCATACTGAAACCTCTCATATGTGGCCAGTCAATCATAGTCAGGCCATTCATTACCAGTGTTTCCATTTTCTCCTGGCTGCCCGAATTGGCATCTCGTATGTAAGGTGATATGGTGGCATCATTTCCCCCCACGTCTTTCCAATTGGTGATGTCGGCGGTGTATATTTGTCTAATCTGGTCAACAGTGAGCATTTCAACAGGATTGTTTTCATTCACAATAAAGACAAAGCCATCAAGAGCAATAGGGGTCTGAAGTATCTCGACACCTTTTTCATTGGCGTACTCTATCTCGGCTCGTGAAAGAGCGCGAGAGCATACGGCAATATCTACTTTACCATCGATAAGGTTTATAAAAGCTCCGTGTGTGGTGTTTGAAAGCAGCTTGTCATGTAATTTGTTAGCATCATTAGTCGATAGTTTAGAGTAATCAGGCATCATAGTATACATACTTTCATTTGCGATATCATAATAGTCGCAATAGTCTAAACCTAAAAGTCCACACACCAGCAATGCCTCCACAGGACGAGTAGATGTTGAGCAGTCCCAAATTGGCAGATTCTTTATATTAAGCCCATCAAGTTTCACATGAGGCCCTTGCACGTCATTAATAGCATATCTTCCTGAAGGGGAAAATGGAAATGAATATGGATTGCCCCCGGTCTCAGGGTTAGGCTCATCGCTACCACACGAGCAGCACATGAGCAACGTGAACACTAACGTAAGTATAATATTAGTTTTCATATCATTATTATTTATGTTATGACTAATCGTTTTAACGCCACAAAGTTAGTAATTATATTTTTTATGCAAATACTTCTACTCTTGTCCAACATACACAGGACGAATAGTACAACCATTATGTCTATTAAGACCTGTTTGATAAAGCGAGCCCATTTCACCATAACGGAAGGCCATAATATATGCCCAGTTAGGCGCAGAAGTATAGGGATTATAGCGTGACCAATAGCATCCAGCTGTCTCCAATTCTTGACGTCCATTCTTGTTGTACCAACCAACTGCCGGAAAGAAAATAGCCCCATTATTTGTGTTGCTCTTGAAAATATAACCATACATACCGTTTACCTTAGTCCATTCACTTGTGCAGTTTTCCATCAACTCATTAACCAAAGCCGTTCCCGGCATGCGCCACTCTGGTCCCCAATTCACATAGGCGGCATCGTCTTCTGGCTGGAGACCTACTATGTTGTCAACAACGCCATAGTCACTATTTGAGCAGTACTTCGTGATGTTATGATCGTCACCACCGTTGTACCACTTATAGTTAGTTGGTGTAAAGTTCGTCTTTGGAGTGGTTTCGCCCCAGGCGAAATAATATCCACATTCCGACGGGCTATTGGCTCCCACATTACAGCACGCAATTTTTCTCCCAGACGGCAAGCCCAGGTCAATCGCATGAGGATGATTTCCATCGGGACAGAACTCATTAGAGAAATTCAGAGTTGAGACGTCCCAGGTAGCCTGCAAATAATAGGCATTGCCACGTGCAAAATTTTTATATGCTTTCAACACGTCGGCAGAGGTGGCGGCGCTGCCATTGACAACAGCCTTGAGCCTGGCATTATTGATTGTGGCATCGGGTGTCTCATCAGTCACATCAAACCGTGGAATATACCATGACACTATTGTGCCCGTTTCTCCAGCTGGTATAGTGATTTCATTACTCTGGGCCTCGTTTTGTCCTGCTTCATATCCCGAAAAGCTGTTTCCTGTGAGCACTACTTTGTCACTAAACTTGTACCAGGGAGTCATCACATCAAATCCATCATGCTTAAACGTGATACTTGACTCAGAACTGTTATACACATAGAGAACCTCGTAGGCACACAGGTGACGGAACTTCGCTTGAGTGCTGCCCTTCTTGCAGGAGAACCACATTGGCAGCAACGGCGCTTCGCTGCTGTCAATTGCCACTCGCTTCAGGTCACATGAAGCAACCACATCGGCACCATCGATATAGGCTTCCACTCCAGTCACACCAATAATGTCATAGTCCTTATCAGGCTTGACTGACTTTGGCAGCTTTATCATGAATGAGCATGTCTTGCCATCACTGCTTATGTCAGAAATGTTCAATGGGCTCTCAGCCTGATACACTTTGCCGCCTTGCCGCACAAAAATCTGTATTTTGTCACCGTCTTTCCACTGGGCTTTCAGATTAAAGCCGTCAGCCGCTGGCACTCCATTAATAATACTGCCAGGTCTGAATGGGGATAAGTCATCGCTGGGCATTGTGGCGGTGAAGGGCACCTGGCGCTTTTCAATATCTTCTTCACATGATGTGAACAACGCCACGGCAAGCAATAATAAAAGTAATGGGACAAACTTCTTCATGATATAATTCTTTTATTTTTTCTGGTTGCAAAGTTACAAAACCTAAATGTTAAACTCGGCAAAAAAGTGCTTCATTCGTAGTTCATTTTACGATTTACAAGTGGTTGATTTTCAGTAATGTGGAAAAATAAAAGTTCATTTGGGGTTCATCGGGCTTTTCAACTGTTAAAATTCTCGGTTTTTTGCAGTAATTTTGTCCTCAACAAAACGCAAAACCAAATGAAAATGAACTTTACTTTTTCAAAAATTGTGTGTGCGCTGGCACTGCTTGCAATGGTGTTTTCTTCTTGCGGACGCAGCAGTTACAATAGCCAGTTGGTGCAAGTGGACTCGTTGCTTAACGCCACGCAATATGAACAAGCCGACTCGCTGCTCAAGCAATGCGACCCCAGTAACTATAGCACTCAAGACCGAGCTTATCATGCCCTGCTAAGGACCCAATGCGACTACAAGAACTATATTGTTACAACAACCGACAGCGCCATCAATTTAGCAGTTGATTATTTCGAGAAGTCGGATGACAAAGAGAAATATACCCGATCGCTCATCTATCAAGGTTGCGCAAACGAGGAGCTTGGAAACCTCGAGAAAGCAGTGGAATGTTACCATAAAGCAGAAAGATACACTACTAACAAAAAAGACCTGGCATACACAAAACTCCGTTTAGGATATCTTTATCAATCACAAATAGTGGGAGCGGACTCAATTGCCTTGCAAAAATTTTTGGAGTCTTATGACTTGTATCATAATCTCAATGATAAACACTATATGCTTTTGTGTTTAGGCGAAATAGGGATATTATATAGAGATCGAAAACTTAAGAATGATAGTGCAATATATTACATCAATGAGGCTATTGCACTAGCAGATTCCTTACAGGACTCTTATTTAGAATTCGTTAATTACAATAGCAGAGCTGAATACTATTGCCACATCAAAAAAGACTACCAAAAATCTAAGACAGATGCATTATGTGCAATCAATAAAGGAGGCGACGAGATAGATCACCCGAGAGCACACTTTTGTTTGTCATTATCGTATTTAAAACTAGGTTCTTTGGACTCTTGTTTACATTATATTCAAAATGCGCCTAGTATGGTATCATCCGCCGACAGTGTAGCTTATTATGGTTTATTATCTGAAATTGATAGACAGAACCAAGATGTTAATGGGGCATTGAAAAACCATGATATTGCAGAGAATATAGCTAATTCTATTCTTATTCATAGCCTCAATCATCGACTGCTGGCAGTAGAGAAAAAATACGACACTCAGCAGGCTGAGTTGGAGAATGCGAAGTTGAGCTTGGAGTTGCGCAACACGTTACTCACTCTTGCCGCCATTGTGATTGGTGCGCTCGCACTGCTGTTGCTCGTGCTCAGGTATCGGCATCGCCTGCGCGAGAAGGAGAATGAGTACGAACTGCTGAAGGCCGACCTAGAAACTTCATTGACAAGCCTTGAGAACATGAAATCGTCTGTTGCCCAACTTGAAAGCGGACACGACAACAGCAATAACACTGAACTGAAAAATATCCTCGAGGAGCAGATTGGCGCTGTGCACCAGTTAATGAAGTGGTCCTACGAACTTGACAGCGACACCTTTGTTAAGAAGTTCAACAGCCTAATGACCATGCCGAGTGGCAAAGAGCAAGAATCGTTCTGGAACAATCTGCACACTATCACCAACGAGCTGCACGACAATGTGCTCACAAGAGCGCAAGAGGCTGCAGGAGGCACACTGCGTGATGACGAGATAAACTATCTAGCACTCTACAGCTGCGGATTCTCACGAAGCGTGATAATGACCTGCATGCACTACAAGAGCCTCGGCACCGTGAGCAACAAGAAAATCCAAATAGCTCAGAAGCTCAACGTGCAAAACCTCGATGACTTCCTAAAATCAGAAAGACCTGACCAGATGTAATTAACGTGAGTTTGATGAAAATGACTTGCTGCTCGGGAAAGATGGGGGTCGCCTCCAGCGACAAAATGAGGGTATTTCAATCCCCCCTAGTGGCACTTGTTGCACTCGCTACGCTCGTTACACAAGCGCTACTATGGGTTACACAAAGGTCAGCCTTCGGCTTAAGTATCCCTGGCCTAGAGACTATCATACTCCCCCTGTATCCCGTTCTTTCGGCGGCGATGGGCTGCACCTCAGCATAACTCGAGCAAGCTCGGTTCTGAATTAGGTTTGCACCATTGGTCTACAGAGGGAGAGCTACTAAGTTGTATCAAGTGCCGAGGAGGACGTCGTAGACTGCTGTGATATCGGAACTTGTGATTTGACCGTCGCCGTTTTGGTCGCCATGCACCAATGAGCTGCTGTCGTTGTTAAGCATATAATCATAAAGAGCAGTGACGTCGGCACTGGTGACCTCGCCGTCGCCATTCACATCACCGCGCATTATTCCATCGTCAACAATGACTTCGCGTATCGCTAATGCACTATAGATACCTGCGCTCCAGCATGCCAACCTGACCTTAAAAGACGGGATGTGCAAATCGGCAACCGACATGTGAACTGTAAAATCTCTTATCAGCATTTTGTCCTTAAACTCATAGAACACGCTCTTGAGCACATTTCCTTGTCCATCAATAATCTCAATGGTGGGCGAGCCTTTGTAGGCATCATAATTTGGGTTATTGTATAGCTTTGAATACCCTAGTACCTTAATATCAAGGGAGGTCACCGTTCCCTTCTCAATTATTGGAGAAATGAGGGTGTAGTTGTCACCATTAGACGCCTTATAAAGAGTGACATCGTTCTGGCCAATACTCGTGGAGTTGAGCACAAACCCAGGGCGAGTATAGTCCCATCCGTTATAGGTGTTGAGGTCAAATCGCACAAGCTCGTTGGCGATTGCAGCCGACCAAGCACCTGCAAGCATGACAACAGACAATAAAAACGTCTTCATAGAATAAGTGTTTCAAAAATTTCCGTATCAAAAAAAACATGCAAAAAATTAACGCATGATATTGCGCTCATTAAGGGCATTCTGGTAGCGACGAGCGTTGGCTTCGTGCTCGCTATAGCTAGTGGCAAAATTGTGGTAGCCCGAGAAGTCCTCCTTGGCGCACATATAGATATAATTGTGCTCGGGAGCATCAAGGACTGCCTCTATCGACGATTTCTCGGGAATGCAGATGGGGCCTGGAGGAAGACCGTCGATATAATAGGTGTTCCAAGGCGACTCGATGCGTGTGTCGGAGAGGCGCAGACGTCGGAGTGCAAAATCACCGATAGCAAACTTAACTGTTGGGTCGGCCTGCAGCTTAATGTTCTGGTTCAGCCTGTTAATGTAAAGCCTAGCCACTTTTCCCTTCTCATCGGCCTTTGCTGTTTCACCCTCGACAATTGCAGCGAGAGCAATCACCTGATCGGGAGTGAGCCCAAGCTTTTCGGCTTTCTCCTTGCGATCGCTAGTCCAGAAAGAATCGCTGAATTTTTTCATCGACTCAAGGAGTTTGGCAGGTTCAATATCCCACAGGAACTGATAAGTGTCGGCAAGAAATAGTCCTGTCACATTGTTGGTATCTTTTTCGAGTGACGCGCACAAGTCCTTATCGTTTAGAGCCTTGAGCATATCACCCTCTTCCATCATCAGCTTCTTGCCCAGCAGCTTGGCAAGCTGTGACTTGGTGCGGATGTTGTTGATAGTGACCTTCACCTCGTCGGGGGTGCCACGACGCAGATGGTTGGCAACACTCAGAGCGCTCTCCCCTTCCTCAATCTTGAAAGCACCTTGACGAGTGCTAAGGTCGCCTCCCGTCATTGTTAGCAACTCCTTAACTTTGTTGGCAAAATCGGCATCAACATCCTTGGCAATCATTTCACACACGGCCTCATTAGAAGTGCCCCGTTTAATTAACAACGTAGCGTCTTTACTTGCTGTAGCTGTCAAAAACGGCGAAGCCACCACAGCAGCTATCGCCACAAGCACGAGAGCTGCAATAGCTGTTATTATAACCCATTTAGGGAGTTTCTTTTTTCCTGCCTTGCCCTTAGGCTCCGAGTTTTTGCTATTATTCTTTGTCATAAATATGAATTTTTAGTGTTATGCTAATTTCGAAAGCAATTAGTCTTGTAACTGTGCATCAGCATCCTCGGCTTTAGAATCCATAATCTGCCAAGCCTTTTCCAAATCCTTGCGGAACACCACTACTCTAATCGAGCCTTGCGAGAAGCCCTTCATCATAGTGTTGGCAAATGAATCGCCCATGACGCCTGCCACCACACCATTGCTCTCAAGAACGCCCTTGACAATATTTGCCTCGACTGGGTCGTCGTACATGGCGAAAACCACAACATCTTCTTCTTTTTCCATATATTCAAAATATTTAATAGTCCTACTTTGAAAAAAAATTCATGAATTAATTCAATCGCTCATCTCGTCAAGGACTTTTTTCAATTCCTCGTCGGTAGCGGTGAGCTTTGCCTTGCACACCTTGAGAAGTTGCAATGAACGTGCGGTGTACTGGCTCAAGTTGTCGATAGAGCACTCAGGGCTCTGCATCTTTTTTACTATCTCTTCAAGCTCGGTAATGGCTTGAGTGTAGGTCATTTTAGTAATGTCTTGATTTTCCATATTCTATTGTGTGATTATTCATTCTACTATACTTGTAACTTTTCCATCGGCAAACGAAGTCTCAATGCGAGAACCAGTCTTGAGAGCACCAACACTCGTCACCACATGTCCGTCGCAAGTCGTGAGCGAGTACCCACGGTTCAGGGTGTTTTGCGGTGAGAGCAGGTTCACTTTGTCGGTGAGGGCCGTTAGCATCAAGCGTTGGCGTTCCAATGTTGTTCCCACCACAGTTTTTATCGCCTCCTGCTTGTGCTGGAGCCCTACCCTCTCGTTGCTAAGTCTCGACTTGAGGACCAATGGTATTGACTGAACGAATCCCTTCAGGTGCAAGTTGCTAGTCTCAATGAGTTTTTGTGCTGCAAGAGGTATGTAATTGCCATAATAGGCCAACTGCTCCCTGGCTTGTGCCACAGCATCGCGTGACACATTAACCACAGCGTCGGTCAAAGTTTTGATTCGCTCAAGCTGTGCAGCACCACATTGAACAAGGAAAGCTGCCGCTGCCGTTGGGGTCTTGACATGCAGTTTCGACACTATGTCGGGAATCGTCACGTCCCTGTCGTGCCCAATTCCAGTGATCACTGGCAGAGGGAACTGTGCGATGTGCGCTCCCAGGTCGTAGTTATCAAAAGAGTTGAGGTCGCTAGTTGAGCCGCCACCACGAATTATCACCACGCAGTCAAACATCGACTCGGCTGCTGCGATGCGGTCGAGAGCTGCAATAACGCTGGGAACGCAGTTGGCTCCCTGCATCACAGCCTCAAAAAGGCAGGTGTAGAATTTGAGCCCCAATTCATTGTTATGCAATTGGTTAATGAAGTCGCCATAGCCTGCAGCGCCTTTAGCCGACACAACAGCTATGCGTTGCGGAGCAAGTCCCCACGGCAACTGCTTGTTCATGTCGATGATGCCCTCGGCCTTTAGTCGTGCCTCAATCTCACGCCTGATGCGCTCCATGTCGCCAAGGGTATAGCTAGGATCAATGTCGTTTATCACAGCCTTCAATCCATACTGCTCGTGGAAATTGGCATTGAGTTTCACCATCACTGCCATTCCGGTTGCCAAGTGCTTTCCTGTGACGTCGAAGAACATCTTGTCGAGGTGCATAAACGTTGTTGCCCATATCACAGCACCCAGCCTTGCCACGGTGTCGCCTCGCTCATTCTTTTGAATGAGCTCAAGGTAACAATGACCACGGCTAACTCGCAAGTCGCTAGTCTCGGCCTTCACCCAGCAAGCTTGAACGCTAGGGTCTCCGACAAGTCGCTTGATGCGAGAATTATACTGCAATAATGATAAAGCCTCAACACTCATAATTCATTTCCTTTTAAGCACACCTTTGTTGATGTTATATTCAATGCGTTTAGCAACCCATTTTGCGTAGTTCTTGAAATCATCGCCAAGATAGAAGTCCTGAAGATTGCAACGAGCGACAAGAGTGTCACCCTCAAAAGCCATCTCTATCATGGCGAAATTCACGGCACTCATCAACTCTTGACGCTTTTCTTTGGGAACCGACGGCACAATAAAGTCGCCTAATTCAGGCATCTTGATAAACTTGGCAGCATCTAGCTTATTCCATTTCATGTCATAAAACGAGAGCTTGCTATCCTTGACAGGAGTAGCCACAGTCTCAATCACAGCAACGATTGAGTCATTCTTGCCCTGTGGTATTAACTTTAGCTCCACAGTGCGTACCGACGAGGTGGCAATCACCATGTGATTAGGAGTCAGCCTCAGTATTCTCGATTCAGTGGTCTGCAAATCATTACGGACCTCGGATTTCTCACTGCTTGAATAGTTATTGAGCAACTGATACCTAGCCGAGAACGACAGCGAGTTGAAAAGGTCGGCGCTCTCCTCGGCAAAGAGGCGGGCCACTCCATCGTAGGCGGAGCACATGAGCCCCACACTCAACATCAATATGACTAATATTTTTCTCATTTTCGTGTTATGGTGCCATCGTCGGCAATATTGAGTTTATTATCTTTTATATCTTCTTGGGTAAGAGTCCATATATCATGAGCGGCTCGATTTTGAGCGTCACGTCTAGGACCTATCTTGCCCGGCTGAATCAAAGAGTGAATCTTGCCATCAACAAACTTTCCGTTGCCATCGATGCGAGCGATGAGCAATGGAGCATAGCCAACAGCACCAGCTGTGCCCATACCTATTGTGGCGAAGTTGCCAAGGCTATAGGCGATAAGGTGATCTTTGTATAACTCCATGGCGCGAGGCACATGAGGACCATGGCCGTAGACGATATCGGCACCACAATCAATTGCCAAGTGAGCAAACTGACGGACATCGCCACGATTCCATCCATGGAAATACTCAGTGCCATAAGGCACGTGACGCTTAGCTGTTCCCTCGGCCCCACCGTGGAAGCAAACTATCACGATGTCCACATCCTTTCGGAGTTGTCGCACAATGCGTTCCACTGTGACGGTGTCCATAGTCTTGAGCGAATAGTCCTCGTGGCCAAAGGCACAGAAACCATACTTAACACCATCAATCTCACGTATGCTGGTCTCGCAATCCTTGGTACCTGCTACCCCTATTCCAGCATCCTTAAGTGTCTTTATTGTTGACTGAGTTCCTTCGTCCCAAAAGTCAAAAATGTGATTATTGGCGATGCCCATGAAATCAAAACCCGCATCCACAAGCAACTGCACACTCTTTGTTGGCATCATGAACGAGAACGAGAGTTTGCCGTTCAGGCTCTTGCGCAAGCGTCCGCTATCGGCAAGCACACCTTCAAGGTTACCGCATGCCACATCGGCGCCCTTGATGAGTGAATCACAGTCTTGAAATATATCTTTTCCCTCGTTGGGAGGAAGGCATGGTTTGGGATACTTCGAGCCGAGCATGATGTCACCAGTCATCGCTATCGAAATTGTATCAACGATAGGCTGGCGACCACCTACCGAGTCGGCTGTACTATCGCTACCCGTTGGGGTACCAGAGCCTTGCTGATTACCAGCTCCGCTACATCCCATCATCGCCAGGAAGGCTATTATTGCAAAAAACTGGAAAAAGCGCATAGTTTTCATTCTTGCTTTATTGTGATTGTGCCGTCGTCGGCTATATTTAATTTGTTGTCCTTAATGTCTTGCTGAGAGAGAGTCTTAATTGATTTTGCCACAGTGCACGATGCATCACGTCTAGGGCCTTTGTCACGATACTGCAAGAAAGAATGAATCTTGCCGTCAACAAGCATTCCGTTGCCATCGATGCGAGCCACCAGCAATGGAGCATAGGACGTAACACCGCCAAGGCTCATTCCACGGGGTGTGGCAAAATTACCCAAGCTGTAAGCAATCAGGTGGCCTTTATACAACTCCATGGCGCGACACACGTGAGGCCCGTGGCCATAAACAATGTCGGCGCCATTGTCGATACACAGGTGGGCAAACTCCCTAAGGTTGCCACGATTGGCTCCATGAAAATATTCAGTGCCATAAGGCAAGTGAGTTTGGCCACGACCTTCGGACCCACCATGGAAGCACACTATCACGATGTCGCACTCCTGACGCAGTTGCTTAACGATGCGTTTAACAGTGGTTGTATCCTGAGTGCGCAACGAGTAAACCTCATGGCCAAATGCGCAGAATCCATATTTCACGCCATTTATCTCCTTAATGCTGGTCTCGCAGTCGCTTGTACCAGCCACACCAATTCCATTGTCTTTAAGGGTCTTAATCGTCGACTGGATGCACACTGGGTAGAAATCATTGATGTGATTGTTGGCTATACCCAAAAAGTCATAACCCGCATCAACAAGCAAGTTCACGCTCTTGGTGGGCATCATGAATGAGAATGACAATGGACCGGGAGCCTTGCGTGACTTGCCTTTATCGGCAAGCACACCCTCAAGGTTGCCGCATGCCACATCAGCACTCTTTATCAGCTCGGCGCAGTCGATAAAAATGTCACGCCCCTCATTGGGCGGCATATTAGGAGTAGGCAAAATCGTTCCTGTCATAATATCGCCGTTCATGGCAATTGTCACGGTTCCGTCAAATCGCTTTGAAGCATTAGTGCTCTGAGCATAAGCATCGGTGCCGCTTGCAATGATAACTAAAGCAGCAACTAAAGATAATAAATTCCTGATTTTCATTTATGTATAGGCTTAACAATTATTTATAGGCACGAATGTAAATGTCGCGGATGTCATCGGCAGTATATTCACGAGGAGCATGCGATGGGCTACCACTCATAATGGCCTCAAAGCTCATGTCATCGACGGCCGCCATATAGGCGTCACGATCGATTCCAAATTGGCTCATGCTAGGAACGTCAAGGCGCTCAACAAGCTTCTCAACCTCCTCAACGAACTTCTCGCTGGCGTCAATTTCGTCAACGGCCTGGATGCGCAGATAGGTTGCAATGCGCGCCAGGTTATGACGTGCAGCCATCTCCATGTCGCTCAGGCACACATTAAGCAGCATCGCATTAGCCATGCCGTGCGGAACATCAAAGCGCGCACCAATTGGGCGACTCATGCCATGAATAAGGGTCACGCTACTGTTGTTGATGCATATTCCTGCCTGCAACGCTGCAATCGACATCTCACGACGGGCATTGAAGTTGCTGCCGTCGCGATACGCCTGTGGGAGGTAGCGCATGATGCGCTTGATGGCGCTCAGAGCAAGCGCGTCGCTCAATGGTTGTGCATTAACCGAAATGAAGGCCTCGATGGCATGGGTCAATGCGTCAAGACCTGCTGAAACTGTAACAGTCTTGGGGCATCCATTAGAGAAAGTGTAGTCAAGCATCGCCACTTTGGGCAACATCGAGTCTCCAGTGAGCAACATCTTAGCACCAGTATTCTCGTCGGTGATGATAGTATATTTTGTCACCTCCGAGCCCGAACCGGCTGTCGTGGGTATGCAAATCAATGGAGGAAGCTCCACATCGTCGATGCGCACGCCCTTGTATTCGGCTATCGAACCCTCGAGCACAGTCATCGCTGCGATGGCTTTTGCCGAATCCAGAGGGCTACCACCACCCAGTCCAATAATGAAGTCGCAGCCATGCTCTTTATAGGCCTCCACTCCAGCCTCTATCATCTTGGTTGTGGGTTCTCCTTCTATATTGGTAATCACGTTATATTTCACGCGGTCATTATCGAGTGTACGCTCCAGGCTCGCTATCATAGTCGAGCGCGCAATGTTTGGTCCTGTCACTATCAAGGCATGCTTGCCATAGAGGTTAAACACGTTCTCTACAGTGGCAACAATGTTGTCGCCCATGTATATTTTATCGGGGACTTTAAACTGATACATTTTTCTTCTCGTTTAGAATAATTAGTGCAAAAATAAAAAAAATCTTTCACATTACCTATAATAATGTAAAAGATTTATATATCATTGACATTTTTAGTCAGCTAACTAATAATTTGAGATAATGTAACCTCCATTGATTGTGGAACGCACTTTATAAATATTCAGGCCCACCTTGCGGTCGATTGCCATGCCGCTCTTGGGACCACCAAGCCCCGTGATGACATCATAGCGAGACTTGCACTTGGCACAATAGGCATCGAGGTTGTCGCTGTCGATTGTCACAGTCACATCGGCATTATGCTCCACAGGACATGACATGTCAAATGCAAGCGGAGATGGGTTGCCATACATGTCTTGACCCATAAACAGCAGCACGCCGCCAAAACCAGTGTAGGTGTTCACGTTATAGGGAAAATTCGACGGTATGCCTTTCTCACGGATAAAAAACCGGAATTCGCCCAAACTATGAACGCCATAAGTGTTCCACTTGCCATAATCTCCCAAATCGATGCGAACTGGGTAATTGGGCAGCGAATCGTTGTTTATCTTATCGCAACCTACCAGAGCGCAAAACGCTACAAGCAACAATAATATGTTCTTATTAATACTCATTTAATCTATAAACGAGAAAAACCAACTATTATTTTACAAAAAAATCGTAACTTTGCACGCTCAAACACACATATTATTACAACATGAACAAACTTGATTTAAAATATGAGGGTAGCGCAGAGTTCCCCAAGAAGCTGTTTTTGGAGACCTATGGTTGCCAGATGAATGTCGCCGACAGCGAGGTTGTAGCCAGCGTGATGCAGATGGCAGGATACGGAACTACCGACAATCTAGACAGTGCCGACGCCATATTCATCAACACATGTAGTGTGCGCGACAATGCCGAACAGCGCATCTTCGCTCGTCTCAACACGCTGAACGCTTTGCGACGCAAACGTGACCGACGACTCATCATCGGCATCATTGGATGCATGGCCGAGCGCATGAAAGACGAGCTCATCAACAACCACGGTGTTGACTTGGTAGCTGGTCCCGACAGTTATCTTGAGCTGCCTAGCCTAATTGCCACCGCAGAGGCTGGTGAAAAGGCTATCAACGTGCAGCTCTCAACCACCGAGACCTACCGCGACATCATCCCCACACGCATCAGCGGAAGCCGTACCAGCGGTTTCATCTCCATCATGCGTGGATGCAACAACTTCTGCACCTACTGCATTGTGCCCTACACCCGTGGCCGCGAACGCAGCCGTGAGCCTCAGAGCATTCTCAACGAGCTTAACGACCTTCAAACTAAAGGTTTCAAAGAGGTCACGCTGCTCGGACAGAACGTGAACTCCTATCTTTACAAGGGGACAAGAGGACAAGAGGATGTTGACTTTGCTGGACTTCTTGCAATGGTTGCCGAAGCGGCACCCGAGATGCGTGTGCGCTTCACCACCAGCAACCCTGAGGACCTGAGCGACGCCATCATCGACACGATGGCCAGCCACGCCAACATATGCAAACACATCCACCTGCCCGTGCAGAGCGGTAGCAACAAGGTGCTCAAACTCATGAACCGCAAGTACACACGCGAGTGGTATCTTGACCGCATCGACCGCATACGCACCGCTATGCCCGACTGCGGCATATCGACCGATATGTTCACCGGCTTCCACGACGAGACCGAAGAAGATTTCGAAATGACCTTGTCGCTGATGCGTGAGGTGGGCTTCGACTCGTCGTTCATGTTCAAGTACAGCGAGCGACCAGGCACTTTTGCCGCCAAGCGCCTTCCCGACAACGTGCCCGAAGAGGTGAAGATCGACCGCTTAAACCGCATGATTGCTTTGCAAAACGAGCTCTCTCTTTGCAGCAACCGCGCCGACGTGGGCAAAACCTTTGAGGTTCTTGTCGAGGGATACAGCAAGCGTTCTAAGGACGATATGTTTGGACGCACCCAGCAAAACAAGGTAATAGTATTTCCTGCTGGCGACACTAAGATTGGCGACTTCGTCACTTGCAAAGTTGAAAAAGCCACCAGCGCAACTTTAATTGGTGTGAGAGTGGAGAGTTAAGAGTGGAGAGTAGGGAGTTTTTATTCCTCTCCTTTGCTTACTTTAAGGCAATAAAAAAACTAAAGAGCCTCAGCCTAATAGACTGAGACTCTTTATTTTAGTGGCGGGGGCCGGATTCGAACCAACGACCTCTGGGTTATGAGCCCAACGAGCTACCACTGCTCCACCCCGCGATTTGCGAGTGCAAAATTACAACATTTCTCAATACCAGCAAAACAAATGTGCAATTATTTAACACGATTTAACAATATAACATATAAATCGATGATAATAATCAGCCAGCTTTCATATCATATTTAGCACCTAAAACATTGATGGTCACATGCTACGAAAAACATGTGACCATCAATTTTAATTTTTAGACAAGTTCTTCTAATCGAAGACGCCTTGCATAACTTCGGCCTGTCGTGGCTCGTCACGGTGCTGCGTCTGCTCTGTGGCAGCTCCTGCAGCCGCAGATTGCCCGCCACCGCCGCCGGCTCTGCGAGTACCGCCGCCACCAGGTCGAGCGCTACTTCCACCAATCATGGTTTCCTTATCGGTGTAAAGTCCCCTCTCACGATAACAGAAGTCGAAGTCGCTTGGGATACCGAAGGTAGCGCTGTTGTTGTAATTGTTGGTGTCATCGGCAAGCACTTTCTTCATATACAAGCCCCAGATAGGAAGCGCCTGACCAGCACCCTGACCAATAGCACCATTGTTGAAACGAATGTAGCGTTCCTCGCCACCTACCCACACGCCAGTAACGAGTTGAGAGGTGAATCCCATGAACCAACCATCGGAGTTGCGGTTGGTAGTACCAGTCTTACCACCCATCTCAAGACCACCAACATAGCTGCGTACACGACGACCAGTACCGGCATCGATTACGCTCTCTAACATGGTGAGCATCTTCATGCATGACTCCTCGCTGAGCACCTCTTTCTGTCGTGGAGTGAACTCGGCAAGCACATTGCCATATCGGTCACAAATGCGAGACACAAATATTGGGTCGGCACGCATACCATGGTTGGCAAACACTGAATAACCGCTCACCTGTTGTTTTACCGAGATTTCACATGGACCCAAACACAGTGGAGCCACGGTGTCGAAATCGTTGGTCATTCCATAATTGTGAAGCATATTAACCAAGTTGGCTGGCTTCAACAGATCGATAAGGCGAGCCGAGCAAGTGTTGTTTGATGCGGTAAGTGCCTGCTTGAGTGTCAGCATACCGCCACCGCCACCGCCCTTAGGGCTCCAGCCGTTAATCTTGATGCGAGCGTTAGAAATCTTGTCACATGGGTTGTAGCCACACTCCATAGCAAGTGAATAGAGATAAGGCTTCATGGTCGAACCAATCTGGCGGCGACCCACCGATACCATGTCATAGGAGAAATGGTTGAAGTCGGGACCACCAACATAGGCTCTAACATATCCTGTCCTGGGGTCCATTGACATCATACCGCACCTCAAGATACTCTTTGCAAAGAGCAACGAGTCTTTGGGGGTCATTGTCTGCTCACGCTCTCCATTGATAGGATCCCAAATGGTGAGTGTCCTTGGAGTGTTGAAATCATTAAGAATTTGATCATTGGTCTTGCCTTGGGCCTTCAAGGTCTGAGCACGTTTTGATGCAAAGATGGCATACTTGATAAGACGCTGCTTCAAGGTGTCGGAGAGCTCGCTTGCTCCTCGGTATGGATCAGGCTTGCCTGTACCATTAGAACTGATACCTTTCTCATGCCAGAAGGTGTTCTGCAACTTCTGCATATGCTCTTTCACTGCCTCCTCGGCATACTGCTGCATCTTGCTGTCGATGGTCGTGTAAATCTTCAAACCATCGGTATAGATGTTATAGGGGCGACCGTCGGCCTTGTGGTTCTTGTTGCACCAGCCATAAAGTGGATTGTCGACCCATTGAGCCGAGTCGTCATAGAACGCCTGCTTGTTCCAAGTGGGATAGTTCTTGTATTGTGGACGATTTGCCATCATCATGCGCTTTATCTCCTCGCGAAGATAAGGTGCAGGAGAGTCGTCATTGCTTTGACTCACTTTGTGATACGCAAGTACAATCTCAGTTTGCTTAGCCTTCTCGCAGTCGGCCTGCGACAAGAAACCAGCCTCGGCCATCTTCTCGAGAACCAAGTTGCGGCGGCTCTTGGCGCGCTCACGGTTTTTCTCAGGCACAGGATTATAGAGCGATGGGTTCTTACACATTCCCACAAGCAATGCTGCCTCCTGAAGATTGAGCTCACTTGGAGAATCTTTGCCAAAGTAAACGTAAGCGGCACTCTTGATACCAACTGCGTTGTTCAAGAAGTCAAACTGGTTGAAGTACATCTGCATTATCTCATCTTTTGTGAAATAACGCTCCAGCTTCATGGCAATAACCCACTCAATAGGTTTTTGAAGCGCACGCTCAAAGATGTTTCTTGAGGCAGGAGAATAGAGCTGCTTGGCAAGCTGCTGAGTGATGGTACTACCACCACCTGCCGCCTCACGGCCCATAATGATGCGCTTTACTACCGAACGTCCAATCGCAGTAGCATCAATACCAGAGTGGTCATAGTAGCGCTCATCCTCAACAGCGATCAACGCGTCACGCAAATAAGGAGAAATCTGGTCAAACTCCACATAGTATCTATTTCCTTTACTCTGGAAAAGCTTGCCCATTTCCACACCATCGGCCGTATACATCGTTGAAGCGAAGTTGTCGGTCGGGTTTCTCAGTTCGGCAACTGGAGGCATATAGCCAATGAAACCATTATAAATAAGGAAAAACACCGCAAATACTGCCAGGAAGAACAATGCTAGGCATCGCCACATCCATTTTACAATACTGCGGTTACGGGCTTCTCTATTTTTCTTCTTTGCCATGTTTATGTTTTGTTTATTGTTGTCTTTTAATGGAATAAGTATTTATTATAAATATATTAATACCTATTAACTTGCAAAGTTAGTAATTATTTTTGGATTTCGACACATTTTCCCAAGAAATATTACCACCCCATCGCCCACATCAAAAAAAATGAGACTTTGGCCTATATGTTCCAAAGTCTCATTAAAAGTCTTTTAAATCAAGTGCACTCCCCTATGCATTAATTAGAGGCGATGCCCCATTATGCATTATTTAAGCGGACAGCGAGGCTTGATTTGCTTGAAGAAGTCGTTGCCCTTGTCATCAACGAGGATGAAGGCAGGGAAGTCTTCTACTTCAATCTTCCAGATGGCCTCCATGCCGAGTTCGGGATACTCAACGCACTCAATGCTCTTGATGTTGTTCTGAGCGAGGATAGCGGCTGGTCCGCCAATGGAACCCAGATAGAAGCCGCCATGCTTCTTGCAAGCATCGGTAACGGCTTGAGAACGGTTACCCTTAGCAAGCATAATCAGGCTGCCACCATGATCCTGGAACTCATCTACATAGGGATCCATGCGTCCTGCTGTGGTGGGACCCATCGAGCCGCAAGCCATGCCTGCTGGAGTCTTAGCAGGTCCTGCATAGTAGATGGGGTGATCCTTAAGATACTGAGGCATTCCCTCGCCAGCATCAAGACGTGCTTTAATCTTGGCATGAGCGATGTCGCGGCCCACGATGATGGTACCGTTCAAACTCAAACGGGTGCTCACTGGATACTGACTCAATATCTTGCACACCTCGCTCATTGGCTGGTTGAGGTCTATCTTCACAGCATCGCCCTCGCCTGCTTGACGAAGCTCTTCGGGAATCAATTCGCCTGGATTGTCGTCGAGCTTCTCAATCCAGATACCATCTTTATTGATTTTTGCTTTGATATTGCGGTCGGCACTACAGCTAACGCCCAAACCAATTGGACAACTAGCGCCATGACGTGGCAAGCGAACCACACGCACGTCGTGTGCCAAATACTTGCCACCAAACTGTGCGCCAAGGCCAATGTTCTGAGCCTCCTCGAGCAACTGCTTCTCAAGCTCGATGTCGCGGAATGCACGGCCAGTCTCGTCACCAGTAGTGGGCAACTCGTCATAGTAATGAGTGGAAGCCAACTTCACAGTGAGCAGATTCTTCTCGGCACTTGTGCCGCCAATCACGATAGCAATGTGATAAGGAGGGCAGGCTGCCGTTCCCAACGATTTCATCTTTTCTACAAGGAATGGGATGAGAGTGCCAGGATTTTGAATGCGGGCCTTGGTCTCCTGATACAAGTAAGTCTTGTTGGCCGAGCCACCACCTTTGGTAACGCACAGGAACTTATATTCCATGCCCTCGGTAGCTTCGAGGTCGATTTGTGCTGGCAAATTGCAGCGGGTATTCACCTCATCAAACATGGTGAGAGGTGCATTCTGCGAATAACGCAAGTTATCCTCGGTGTAGGTCTTGAAAACGCCAAGCGACAGAGCCTCCTCGTCACAGAAACCAGTCCACACCTGCTGGCCCTTCTCGCCATGGATGATAGCAGTGCCGGTGTCTTGGCACAAAGGCAGCTGACCCTTTACCGAAGTCTCGGCATTGCGCAGGAAGGTAAGTGCCACATATTTGTCATTCTCGCTAGCCTCGGGGTCGCTCAGGATTTTAGCCACCTGCTCGTTATGAGCACGGCGTAGCATGAACGACACGTCGTGGAAGCAAGCATTAGCAAGCTTGGTCAGGGCCTCGGGCTCTACTTTAAGGATTGGGTTGCCTTCAAACTCACCCACGCTCACGTGGTCCTTAGTAAGAAGGTAATACTCGGTTTTGTCTTCCCCAAGCTGGAACATGGGGGCATACTTAAACTCAGGAGTGTTAGCCATAATAAGAAAAATGTATTAGTTATTGTTGTTATTTTCAATAATGCAAAGTTACACTTTTTTTTGTGAATACTAATGAATTTTGTGTAAATTTGCAGTGATATAACAACGATTTATTTAACACAACAATATAATTATGGTAAAAGTCAATGATATAGTGCGATTCCTCAACGATGTGGGAGGAGGAAAGGTCACAAGAATTGAAGGCAAAATGGTGTATGTCGAGGATGAGGACGGTTTTGAGCGCCCAGCCTTGGCACGTGAAGTGGTGGTGGTAGACACAGCCAAGCCTCACCACACGACCTACGAAAAACCTCTTGAGATAAAGAGCAAACTCGTGGAGCCCGATGTTCCTGCACCAAAACCTAAACCAGAGCCCACTGAACCCGTGTTCGAGACCGAGGAAGGCGAAATTCTCAACATTGTGCTCGCCTATGAGCCACGAGAAATCAAGCACCTTAACACCACTACGTTCTACTCAATGCTTGTAAACGACAGCAACTACTTCCTCTATTTCGCCTACATGACACGCGGCGACGAGGACCGCGAGTGGACAACACGCTACCATGACATTGTGGAGCCTAACACGCAGGTGCCACTCGACGAGTTCGGACACAACGACCTTAACTCAATAACTCATGTGGCAGTGCAGTACATTGCATTCAAACAGGGCAAGGGTTTTGCCCTCAAGAATCCCGCTCTTGTACAGCTAAAACTTGATGTGACGAAATTTTACAAGCTACACTGTTTCCACGAGAGTGAATACTTTGACTCGCCAGTGCTCCAGCTCGAAATAACCCGCAACGACCTGCCAGCAAAGCCATTGCGCATCGACAGCAGCGCCCTTGAGAATGCCATGCGAGACAAACGGCGTCGTGATGAGCGTCCTCAACGCAAGCCTAAACCTGTGAAAAAGAAAAAGATGGAAACCATTGTGCAAGACCTGCACATTACCGAACTGGTAGATAACCTAGCTGGCTTTTCAAATGCCGACATGCTCAACTTCCAACTCGCTAAATTCTGCGAAGTAATGAAGGAAAACGAGGATAAATTGGGCCAAAAAATTGTCTTTATCCACGGCAAGGGCGAGGGAGTGCTCCGCAAAGCCATTCTAGCAGAGCTCAAGCGCAAATGGCCGGCTTGTACCGTGCAAGACGCAAGTTTCCAGGAATATGGTTTTGGTGCAACACAAGTCACCATCCACAAGCACTGATAGAAAGTATATATCACACAAAAAGAGGGAGTGTCACGTGACGCTCCCTCAATACGTTAATAAAAGAACTACAGGTTTATTTTTTCCAAGCGTTGACCACCTCACCTATATACATGGTGTGCACACCAGCAGGGAAGTTGGAGTACATCTGCTTAGGCACTTCATCCTTAAAATTCTTTGGGTCGAAAGGTGCGGCATACATTGTGCGGCACTCAAGCACCAAATCGGCTTCGACATAATAAGGTGTGCCGTTCTCGGTGTATGCAGTATGCAAATTAAGGGCTTTAGCCTTGTCGCCATCACGACCGCTTTTTGTGCCCATGTATTCAAGAATCTCTTCTTTGCGGTTGGTGAAAGCCATAACGGTGAAATACTGTGCGTTATCCATGAAATGCTTGGTGTAACGTCTCTCGGCAACATAAACGGTGACTGCCGTCTTGCGCCACAGAGTGCCAATTCCTCCCCAACCAATGGTCATGGCATTGCTCTGTTGCTTGTCGCCAGCAGCTAACAGCAAAGCATGGCGAAACCAATTGAATCCATTATCGGTGAAGTCTTGCTCAACTGCAACAGCCTTGAATCCATATTCAGTTTGCGCCGACATCGCCAATGGAGCAATCGCCAAAAGCGCAATAATAATTATTTGAATAATACGTGTCATAATGTTTTTCATTGTTTTGAATAATATTAAAAAGTTACTTGTAGCCAGTTGCTCTGGAAGCGGGTATTGAAGAAGTGCTCACTGAGTTCTTGTGGCAGCTTGTCCAACTCACGCACCCATCCCCAGGCCCATGTACCCATGTCAAGGTAGAGCGCCTGGCGCGCACCAAATGCCACTAGGGCATCAACAAACTCGCTCACCAACATTGGCTCGTCGCCTTGAACAACCACGACACTATCGTCGTCTTTGACACACACGGCACGGAAAATGATACTCGGGTTGCGCTTGAGCAATGCCTCAGGCACACGTTCCACAAATCCCTTGCCATTCTCAACGACAAGACATTGCTGGAACAAGTAGCCCTTGCCGGCGACAGCCTTCTGTATCGATTGCTCGAGTTTATCATTTGAAGCAATCATCACCTTGTCATCAACCATAAGCATATGGCCAGTGGCTGTGACATCGTCATAACCCTTGATGCGCTCCCCAGCTATCACATGGTCGCCACACACGTCCATCGACGTCAAGTCGAGGGTGAATGCCGCCGCTACATTCAGCAATATTGTAGTGTCGTTAATATCGGGCGCACCCTTAAAATCGCTCTGCTTGTGACTCACAAATTTCCAATGTGTATCCTTGCCGGGGGTCATTACCATGAGTTTCTTGCCACCAGCATCAACATAACTCACTTCCATTGCATTACCTAAGACCACAGTATGTGGCTTGGTGCCACATCCCATGAGAACCATGGACATGACACCAAGCAATATCAATTTAATGTTATTCATATAAAATTATTTCAAAATAACCTTGTAGCTCTTACCATCGGCAATTACCACATATACGCCAGCGGGCAACATAGTTGCAGTATTACGGCTTACTAATGCGCCAGCGGTGTTGTAGATGGCCTCACTTGCGGTGCGTTGTTCTGCCATCAACGGCAGGCACATCATGACAAGTGATAGAAGTAATAATCCTTTTTTCATATTTTCTGTTAAGAATTTTTATTTATTTCCACTGCAAAAATAATATTTATATTTACAAAAAACAAGTCTGAACAAAGTTTTTCATTAATACAGGTTGCACATAACGTTAAAAAATGGTATATTTGCACTGAAAATCGGCCATACGCTGCGCGCGTGGCTACTATTGCATTGATAACTAATTAAATAAATCAATTAATAACTAAATTCTAAAATCAACTATGTGGTTATTCAAATCTTCGGTAGGTAGGAAAGTGGTGATGAGTGTCACTGGCTTGTTCCTTATCCTATTCTTAACATTCCACGCACTGATGAACATTGTGGCTGTCTATTCGCTCGATGCTTATGAGGCTGTTTGCGAGTTTCTCGGTGCCAACTGGTATGCTCTGCTGGGCACTGCAGTGCTCGCCGCAGGTTTTGTGATTCACATTATCTATGCGTTCATCCTCACGCTGCAAAACCGCAGCGCGCGTGGTGCCGACCGCTATGCTGTCACCAAGCGTCCCAAGAGCGTTGAATGGGCTTCGCAAAACATGTTCGTCCTTGGCCTGATCGTGCTGTGCTTCTTGGTGCTGCACCTCTATCAGTTCTGGGCTAAGATGCAATTACCCGAAATCATGGGCGAGTATCCCGCTAGCGGACATGAGGCTCTTGAGGCTACTTTCAGCCAGCCTTGGGTATGCATCGTTTATCTCATTGGCTTTGTTGCCATCTGGTTCCACATCACCCACGGTTTCTGGAGCGCATTCCAATCGATTGGTGTAAACAACGACAAGTGGATTGAGCGCTGGAAATGCATTGGCTGGTGGTGGGCAACCATCGTTATGCTACTGTTTGCTGTTTGCGTTATCGCACTCACTTGCAAGTTTGCTTGGGGATGCGAATGCATTGGAGCTTGCTAAGTTTAAGCTGAGTAATTAATCATTAAAAACTTTTCAAAATGGAAGAAAACATTAAGAACAACGTTGCTCAGCCAGTCATTGACTCTAAGATCCCCGAGGGACCTGTTGCTGAGAAATGGACAAACTATAAAGCACACCAAAAACTCGTTAACCCTGCCAACAAGCGCCGCCTCGACATCATCGTTGTGGGTACTGGACTTGCTGGTGCCAGCGCTGCTGCTACTCTAGGTGAGATGGGTTTCAAGGTGTTGAACTTCTGCATTCAAGATTCTCCACGCCGCGCTCACTCTATCGCTGCGCAGGGTGGTATCAATGCTGCTAAGAACTATCAGAACGACGGTGACTCGGTTTACCGCCTCTTCTACGACACTGTTAAGGGTGGTGACTATCGCGCTCGCGAGGCCAACGTTTACCGTCTTGCCGAGGTGTCAAACAATATTATCGACCAGTGCGTGGCACAGGGTGTGCCCTTCGCACGCGAATATGGTGGCTTGCTCGCCAACCGTTCATTCGGTGGCGCTCAAGTAAGCCGCACATTCTATGCTAAGGGACAAACTGGTCAGCAGCTGCTGCTCGGCGCCTACTCATCACTCAACCGCCAGATTGAGATGGGCAACGTTAAGAGCTACAACCGCTACGAAATGCACGACGTGGTAATCATCGACGGTCGCGCACGTGGTATCATCGCCAAGAACCTCGTTACAGGTAAGCTTGAGCGTTTTGCTGCCCACGCTGTGGTAATCGCCACTGGTGGTTACGGCAACACCTATTTCCTCTCGACCAACGCTATGGCATGTAACGTGAGCGCCGCTATGGCTTGCTACCGCAAGGGTGCTTACTTTGCCAACCCAGCTTATGTTCAAATTCACCCAACCTGCATTCCACGCCACGGCGACAAGCAGTCGAAGCTCACCCTCATGAGTGAGTCGCTGCGTAACGATGGCCGCATCTGGGTGCCCAAGAACATTGAGGATGCCAAGAAGCTGCAAGCCGGCCAAATCAAGGGTAGTGACATTCCCGAAGAGGAGCGTGACTACTATCTCGAGCGCCGCTATCCAGCCTTCGGTAACCTCGTTCCCCGCGACGTGGCCAGCCGCGCTGCCAAGGAGCGTTGCGACAAGGGCTACGGTGTGAACAACACAGGCCAAGCAGTATTCCTCGATTTCAGCGAGGCAATCAACCGCTTGGGCATCGATGTTGTGCGTCAGCGCTACGGCAACCTCTTCGACATGTATGAGGAAATCACCGACGTAAATCCTGGCGAGCTCGCCAACGAGATTAACGGTGTTAACTACTACAACCCAATGATGATTTATCCCGCTATCCACTACACTATGGGCGGCATCTGGGTTGACTATGAGCTGCAGACCTCAATCAAGGGTCTATTCGCTATTGGCGAGTGCAACTTCAGCGACCACGGCGCTAACCGACTCGGTGCTTCGGCTTTGATGCAGGGTCTTGCCGACGGTTACTTCGTACTCCCCTACACCATCCAGAACTACTTGAGCGACCAAATCACTGTGCCACGCTTCAGCACCGACCTCCCAGAGTTTGAGGAGACCGAGGAGCGCGTGCAGGCCGATCTTGATGCCATGATGAACATCAAGGGCAGCCGCTCAGTTGATTCTATCCACAAGGAGCTGGGTAACATTATGTGGGACTATGTGGGCATGGGACGTACCAAAGAGAGTCTCGAGATTGCCCTTGAGAAAATCAAAGACTTGCGCAAGGAATTTGAGACCAACCTCTTCATTCCTGGCGACCAAGAAGGCATGAACATTGAGCTTGACAAGGCATTCCGCCTGCGCGACTTCATCACTATGGGCGAGCTCATCGCTTACGACGCACTCAACCGCGAGGAGTCGTGTGGTGGACACTTCCGCGAGGAGCATCAAACCGAGGAAGGCGAAGCCAAGCGCGACGACGAGAACTTCTTCTATGTGGCTTGCTGGAAATACAACGGTGACGACACCAAGGCGCCATCGCTCATCAAGGAGCCACTACACTACGAGGCAATTAAGGTACAAACCAGAAATTACAAGAACTAGTTTTATTTAGAGAACAAGAAAACAAGAAAACGAGAAAACGAGAGGGTTCCCTGGCAATTAGTTTGGTATGGCCGATTATCCAATACATAAAAATCTGCAAGTTTGGAGCAAAAGCATTAGTTTTGTGAAGGACATTTATCTTATCACAAGGGCTTTTCCAAAAGATGAAATGTTTGGATTAACATCCCAACTTCGACGCGCAGCAGTTTCCATTCCTTCTAATATTGCTGAAGGAAATGGACGTGGCTCCAAGAAAGATCTTATACGTTTTTTATATATCGCTATTGGGTCAGCTGCTGAGATCGAAACACAACTCATTATTTGTCATGAAATTGGACTAATAAATGGAAATGATTTTGACCATCTAACTAGTCAAATTCATGAAATAATAAGAATGGCAACCGCTCTGGCTAATAACAAGAAAAAAGAACTTGATAAAAGCGAAGTAGAAACTGATTAGGAGAAGTCCTCTCATGCTTCTTGTCTTCTTGTCTTCTTGTCTACTTGTCCACTACAGATATGGAAACAAATATTAATATTAAACTGAAAATTTGGCGCCAAGCTAATCCTCAGGCGCAAGGTGAATTTGTAACCTACGAACTCCAGGACATCCCTACCGATACCTCGTTCCTTGAGACTCTTGACATTCTCAACGAGCTACTCGTTGAGAAGGGAGAAGAACCCGTAGCTTTTGACCATGACTGCCGCGAGGGAATTTGCGGTATGTGCTCGCTATACATCAACGGACATCCTCACGGACCCGCTACTGGAGCTACCACTTGCCAGCTCTACATGCGCCGCTTCAAGGATGGCGAGACCATCACTGTTGAGCCTTGGCGCTCGGCTGCTTTCCCTGTAATCAAGGACTTGATGGTTAACCGCAATGCGTTCGACCAAATCCAGCAGGCTGGTGGCTACGTTAGCTTCAACACCGGTGGCGCACAAGACGCCAACGCTATCCCCATCAGCAAGGTGGCTGCCGACGAGGCAATGGACAGCGCTAGCTGCATTGGCTGCGGTGCTTGTGTAGCTGCTTGTAAGAATGGTTCGGCCATGCTCTTCGTTTCGGCCAAGGTGAGCCAGTTCGCTCTCCTGCCACAAGGTAAGGCCGAGGCTAAGAAGCGCGTAAAGGCTATGCTCCAAAAGATGGACGAGCTGGGATTCGGTAACTGCACCAACACTGGTGCCTGTGCTGCCGAGTGCCCCAAGAACATCAAGCTGAGCAACATCGCTCGCCTCAACCGCGAGTACATCAGCGCTAAGTGCAGCGACTAACCATCGCCAACCACATTAAAAAAACTGCCAGTCCCCAACCGGGCTGGCAGTTTTTATTATCTCTCCCTCTTCCCTCTCCCCTCTCCCCTCTCCACTGATCTGTGTAAAAAACCGGGTCAATTGTCTATAATACTCAAAAGCCGAATGGCTAAGTATACGACATCAAATGAGACAAACAATATTGTCCTTAATTGTCGTAAAAAAACTGAAAACTGAGAACTGAAAACTGAGAACTTTTTCATTCTTTCTCGCTGAGCTCGAGCCAGCGCATCTCCTTTTCTTCGAGCAAGTCTTGAAGCTCGCTATAGCGGGCGCTTTTCTTGTCCATATCGGTAATCACCTCGCCGCTGGCAAAGAGAGTGTCGAGAGCTTTCTTCTCGGTTGTGAGCTCATCGATTTCCACTGTGAGTTGTTCCAATTCTCGACGCTCTTTAAACGTTAGCTTGTGAGAGTTGTCGCGCACGTTATATTGCACCTTCTCCTTAGGTTTGGCAGCGGCACGGGCGGCCTCGGCAGCCTCACGATCGTGGTAATCCTTCCAGGCGCGGTACTCGCTGTAGTTTCCCGGGAAATCCTTCACCACTCCGTCGCCCAAGAACACAAAGGTGTGGTCCACCGTGCGGTCCATGAAAAAGCGGTCGTGGCTCACTATTATCACGCAGCCATTGAATTTCGACAGGTAGTCCTCAAGAATCTCGAGCGTCGAGATGTCGAGGTCGTTGGTTGGCTCGTCAAGGATAAGGAAGTTGGGCTTGCCCATGAGCACCATCGCCAGGTAGAGTCGCCGTTTCTCGCCTCCGCTCAGCGTTGAGATATACTTTTGCTGTTCACTATTATTAAATAGGAACAAATTAAGGAATTGCGCTGCTGTGTAATGAGTTTTCTCGTCGAAGACGACATACTCGGCAATGTCGCGCACCGCTTCTATCACCGTCTTGCTCTCGTCGAGCTGCATGCCCTCCTGGCTGTAGTAGCCAAAGCGCACCGTCTTTCCCAGCTCAAACGAGCCGCTGTCGCATGGCACCTCGCCCAGCAGCAGTTTTATGAATGTGGACTTGCCCACGCCATTGTCGCCAACGATGCCCAGCTTCTCATAGCGGGCAAAGGTGTACTCAAAGTCCTTGAGAATGACTTTGTCGCCGTAGGCTTTGCTCACGTGGTGGGCGGTGAAGATTTTCTTGCCTATGTAGGCCGAGTTGACCGTCAAGCGCACGTCACCCCTGTCATGGTAGCCACGAGCGCGTTCCTTTAGGTCATAGAAAGCGTCGATGCGGTATTGCGCCTTGTGCTGGCGGGCCTGTGGCTGGCGGCGCATCCATTCGAGCTCGGTGCGCAGCAAGTTGCGGGCCTTCTCCACCTGCACGTTCTGTGCCTCGATGCGCTCGGCTCGTTTCTCGAGGTAGTAGTTATAATTGCCGTCGTAGGTGAAGATTTCCTGCTGGTCCATCTCGATGATGCGGTTGCAGACGTTATCCAGGAAGTAACGGTCGTGGGTCACCATCAGCAGGGTCATCGTGCTGCGCTGCAGGTAGTGCTCGAGCCACTCAATCATGTCGATGTCGAGGTGGTTGGTGGGCTCGTCGAGGATAAGGAACTCTGGCTCGTCGATAAGTATCTTGGCAAGCGCCACACGCTTCACCTGGCCGCCGCTGAGTTCGCTCACTGGTTGCCCGAAGTCGTCGATTTTCAGTTTAGTGAGCACCTGCTTGAAGCGTTCCTCATAGTCCCAAGCATGGCTCGAGTCCATCGCTTGGATGGCGGCGGTGAGTTGGTCGCCGTCACCGCTTTGTGCAGCACGTTCATAGGCAAGCACGGCACGTGCCCGTGGGTCGTCACCCTCGAGGCAGGTGTCAATCACTGTTTTGGCACCCTCAAAGGTGGGAATCTGAGGCAGATAGCCCACACGCAGGCTGTTGCGGTAGATGATGGTGCCCGAGTTGGGCGTGTCAACGCCAGCAAGCAGGTTGAGCAGCGTGCTCTTGCCAGTACCGTTCTTGGCAATAAGACCCACTTTGTCGCCCTCGTCAAGTCCGAAGGATATGTCGCCAAAGAGCAAGTCGTAGCCAAACGACTTGGTCAACCCCTCAACTTGCAGCAGAACTCCCATAACCTAACAGATTTATATTAGTTTTTCTTTTTCACAACGCGAGAGAGCGAGAGCAGCAGGCTCGACGCAACTATTGGATAGAACGCCACATTGGCTGTCTGAAGCCCTGTGAGCCACACCACAACCATTGTGCCAATAAGCGCCAAGTTCACATAGTGCACGCATCGCAACAGGCGCGCGCCCTTCTTGAACCATGGCAAGATGGCGAGCAACAGGAGCAATGGATTCAGCCACAAAATATTGTAGTTGGGCATAACGGCCTCGTGGGTGGAGACAAACTCGATGAAGAAGATGAGGCAGCCCGACAAACCGGCAACGAGGAAGAACACGGTCTCGTACCAGCGACACACCACTCCCCTGCGCCGTTCCATCGCAACGATTGCAACAGTGATTGCCAGTAACAGCAACGCAAAGAACAGCGGCGTGAGATACCATGGTGTGGGTGCGGCAACGATGCCATCGTCACTGCCAGGATTCACAACACTGGTTTTGCTCACCAATGGCATCGTTTTGCCGTCAACAGTGACGGTGATGCTGTCGAGGGCGTGCATGAGGTAGATGGGAACGAAAGTATGGGTGCGGGCGCTTATCAAGGTGTCGCAGGCGGCTCCCAGCGCCAGGTCAATGCCAAACTGCTCCCAAGGGTAGTTGCGAGTGTAGTGGGTCATCACCTCGCGCAGCGTGTTGCCGTCGGCATAGCCGCTGTGGCTGTAGTCCAGCTCTCGCCCCATGGCGGTCTCTATCACATCGCGGGGACGTGTCGAGCAGTTGTCGCTGAAGTGGCGGTAGCGGTACTCGCGATTGGCAGGGAGCACGTTGAGCGCTAGCATCTCCCACACCTTCTGCGCCTGCTCGGGGCTGAGGTTCAGCTCCTGTTTCACCATCTTGCGACCTTCCTTTATGCCGCCGTCAAGTTCGGGAGGCATCACTGCACACAGATAATCGGTCTCGCCCATGATGTAGCGCGTGACAAATCCGGGAGAGTTGAAATCAAACACACCATAATTAATATAGTAGTTGCCGGTGGAGTCGCTGAGCAATATCTCGCTGTGACCAAACACCTCGAAAACCTCGTTACCCGGATAAAAAGTGATAAGGCTCACTTTCTTAGTGAGAGCGGCGGTAGTGTCGCTTTGGGCTGCGACTGTATTAGCGCAAAATGCCAAAACGAGACTCAACACCAGGATATGCCAAAAATGTCGTTTCATTACCTCTATTATTATAATGAGTGCAAAGATAGGAATTTTTTCGTTTGCAAAAAAATCTATTACAATCTCGCAAAAACTCACACGGACTATGCCAACTCTTGTCTAGACGAGGCAAGTAGCAGCTGGGGGTGTGTCATAATGCTGGTTTAGTGCGCTTCGCGCAGAACCTTAAGCTCGAGGAGAGCCTGAAGCATTAGTCGCACGAAGTGCGGTGTGAGGTGGCGAAGCCATCATGCGCGACTCAAATCTAACAAATCATCACAAATCAAACATTATTTAATTTATTGGTCTCAAGCAAATTAATTATTTGTTAGATTTGGAACAATTTGAATGATTTCTCACTCGTAGCGTGACTCCTCTATTTTGACACGCCATCGCTTATGGTCGTCTTGAGCAATCAAGAGGGCGGCCCGCATGGGGTCGCCCTCTTCTTTCAGCGTATGAATATTATTAGGGTAGAGGAAAGTGGGGAGTGGAGAGTGATTTCCCGTTCTCACTTGCCTCTCACCTCAATAAAATTACTTCATGATCTTGCGGCTTGTGCGTGAACCATCCTCGTAGGTAGTAACCTCAATGTTTACACCCTGGAATGGAACGTCGCTCTCAATACCTGCCAAGTTGTAGTACTTGATGCCGGTAACAACCTTGTAGCTCTCAACACCGAAGATGCTGGTTGGAACGTCGTTGTTGAGCTCGCCATCAACCTCAACTTCGGTGATGTAATACTCATCGCCAGCAGCCTTCGAACCATTGCTCTTCTTGAAGTAGATGCGAACGAAGAACTTCATTGGAACGGTAGCGCCATTCTCAACGTCGAGAGCGCCGAAAGTACCTTTGTAAACAGCACCACCCTGAGGTCCGCTTGCACCGAGAGTCTCGCCACCAAGCTTAAAGCCATCATCGGCAGTTGCGGGATCGTCGAACATGAACTCACCATTAGCGTCGAGGTCAGCACGGTAAGCATAGGCTTCAAGTTTCTCGTTAAGATAGCTTGCATCAATCTTACGCCAAGCGCGTACCTTAGCTACCTCATAGCCTTCGGGAAGGTCGAGTGTGTTGACGTTAACAAATACGTTGTAGTAGCGATAGGTGTTGCCATCAGCTTCCCAAGTGTACTCGCTCTTGCCAGCGTTCTCTACGTTAACTAAAATCTTACCAGTAGCAGTAGTCTGCATTGGAGCACCATAGGTGTTATAGTCGGCGCGACCAGTGAAGGTCTCGATAACTGGAACATAGGTGTACTCTTCGGCAGCGTTGGTGGTTGCAGGAACATCGTCAACGAATGTTGCTTGACCAGTCTCGCCTTGAGCTACATATACATCGTCACCAATGTAAGAGTCACCATTCATATATACTGAGTAGAACTCACCCTGGTTGCTGGCCTGACCTTGTGGAGAAATATCCTCCTCTTCGGTAGAATTGAGATTCAAGATAGCGAATGGGTTGCTTGAAGTTCCATAACTGCTGTTCCAGCGATAAGCGCCGTAACGCAGAATATCGGTCTTAGAGCTGTGCTCAACATCGATGTCGAACTGTCGGCTATTGTCAACATCCTGACGAACCTCATCGTTTTCTACATATTCCTCGTTGAATGTGCCTGTGAGGTTGCGCATCTGGGTCTTGTAAACCTTGATGCTAATCTCATTACTGTGCAGTGAAGTGTTGGCAACCTCCATCTTGTAGCTGTAGCTTGATGGGTGCTCGTTGGTGCTAACGTCGGCCTTGAAGTTATCGAAGATAACGCCAAATACCTTGTTGCCATTAGCATCGGTAGTCACAGCTACAGTAGTAGGATTCTGCTTGTAACCAAACTTGTACTCACTCTGTGCACGCTGAGTAGTTTCTACCATCGAAACGGTAGCCTCGGTACCAGCAGTGTTAACCTGAGCGGTACCAACGAGTGTCCAGTCAGCATCAGCATCAACAGCATCAACAGCATCAACAGCATCAACAGCAGCCTTGCGGTAGAAGTTAAATGTCTGGCCTGCATAGTCGCTTGTTGCGGCATCGGGATAAGCCATCACTTGCATGCCGTTGGCATAGAAGTTCTGAACACTCTGTGGATCGAAGCGGCTGTAGTATTCAGCGCCTGCCATCATCTGGAATTTCTCATTAGGATCAAGACCTGGGATGATGAAGCTCTCCTCGTTCGAGAACTGCAGACTCAAGAAGCGAGTGTTGTCTTGACCTTGGATTACGTAGGTAACCTGCTGGCCATGCTCTTGCATAGCAACGGTAAGGTCATAAGTAGTCTGATTTGATGGAACAGTTGCTACTTCAGTATAAGAACCATCATCGTTTACTCGATAGATAGTGTATTGACCATTTGCGGCAGGAACGAAGTCGGTAAGGTTGGATTGCCAGCTCAAGTGCAGTGTATACTCCTCGGCAGTACCATTCTGAACACCAGTGATTGCATTCTGACGGATTACGTACATACCCATATTAGGAGCATATTGCTCGTAGTAGTTAGTGTACTCATCAGAGTTTGTAGCCTTGTCACGCCCACTCCAGTACATCATGCGATAGTCAGGAACAAAGAACATAAGGTCGCGAACGTCTTGGCAGTCGTCGCTTATAGAAGACTTACCATACATATTGAACTCATGGCCAGAAACACCATTTGTTGATGCCCAAGGAATTGCCTCACAATCGTGCTCAACATTATAGCTCTCCATGTTGATAAGCAACTGGTATACGTCGCTTGACTCTTGAGCATTGTTCAGATTAACTGGGCTGAACTGCTCATACATCATGTTGAATGGGTTTACTGTAGCTGTAGTGTTCTCCTTGTCATACCAGGTATAAGAAGAACCACTACCACTAGATTTAACCTGGTCAAGGAAGTAAGCCGAAGCGTTGCCTTCACCAGGATAGAAGCGCAGACGTCCCTTTGCCAAGAAGAAGAAGCGGTTCATCTTGTCGCAGTCAACCTTGAACAGGGTGCCTGGAACTTCGGTAGCTGTGCCATTAACATCAATAGTCTTGGTTACCTTCTTAGAGTTGGGAATCACGCGCACGCTCTTGAACATCTTGCTATAAAGATTCTTCAAGCTTGCATAGCTAGTAGGTCTTGTTGTGGTTGTCGATGCGCCAACACCATCCTTCATCTCAACGAGCAGCAGAGTAACACCCTCTTGGTTGGGCTTGTACTCGTTGGGGTTCATCACATAATAGGTCTTGTCATAAGTAGAGCCAGGAACATATGTACTTGACATAGGATAAGCGGTCTCATCATGAGCCATACCCCAGCCATAAGCATCGTAAAAGTCATGGGTATAACCAACACCCGATGTATAGTTTCTTTCTATAGCACCAATAGCGGGATAAGCCACCTCGTCTTGAGGTGTTTTATCGGCAGTGTAGCCACGATAGTAGTTACCTGGCAGGTTCTTGTTGGTGTAAACAGCCTTCAAGAGGGCAATCATCTGGTTAGGATCGGTTGCAATCTCACTGTAGGGGCTGGTGTGCTCATCACCATTGTCGTCGGTCCAAGTGTAAGTTTCGTTATCAAATGTGCTTGGAGGCAGTGTGCCAGTGTCCTCGATACCATTACCACGGAAGGTGTAGTCGAACTGGAAGTCTGTGGTCTCGGCAAACTTAACAACGATTGAAGTTGGACCGTAAGCCTGGATAGCTGTAGGCGCGAACTTGAAAGTGATAGTAGCGCTCTGGCCAGCAGCAAGTGTTGCAGGAACGTTCTCAGCGCTGAATGGAGCAGCAAGACCCTCAATCACTGGAGTAACATCGTTTGCACCATTGTTAGTGAGAGTCACGTTCCAAGTAGCAGTATGTTCTTCGAATACGTCACCAAAGTTGTGAACACCACTTGCTGCGCTAGCAGTGATGTCGTAGCCAGCGAGCTCTTTACCAATACCAGTGAGAGCTACAGTGTGATTGAGTCCACCGAACGAAACGGTGAGGATGCCATTCTGAACGCCTGCAGCGGTTGGGGTGTAAGTAACATTATAGCTGATGCTTGTTCCACCAGAAATAGTGGTTGGTTCATCGATGCTGAATGCAGGGTTGTCGATGCTGAATGATGGAGTGAATGCATCACTGCCAGTGTTGCTAACCTTTACGAGTTGAGCAGCAGAAGTCTGGCCTACCAATACCTCGCCAAAGTTGAGCGATGTAGGAGTAACAGTGCCTTCAGCAACGATTTCCTGTACATTTGCTGTAACACTTACAGTCTTTTCAGTTGCACCATTGCTGGTGATAGTGACAGTGCCTTGGAAAGTACCAACGTTGCTTGCAGGATATGCTACAGTAACGGTAACGCCATTAGCTGCATCAGCAGCTGCAATAGTGGTTGGAGTTACGGTGAAGCCATTGCTGGCAGTAAGAGTGATATCATTAGTCAAGTTAGTACCAGTAACGGTGAAGGTTGCAGTACCTGTAGTATTAGGTGCAGTAGTGATGGTCACAGCATTTACACTGGTAGTGATGGTAGGAGTGGTAACTGGAGCCTCGGCAGCAGTACCAGTGAGGCTAACAGTCTTGCCACCAACAGTGAGTGTGGCAGAGTGAGTGCCAGCAGCAGCGGGAGCATAAGTTACTGTAATAGTCTCGGTAGCACCAGCAGCAACAGTGGCAGGGTTGAATGTGAACACGTTGTCACCAGTCATGGTGATAGTCACAGCCTCCTCGGTAGTGTTGGTTACAGTGAAGGTCTTGTCCTCGGCAGAACCAGCATAGAACTCCTCGCCACCAAAGGTCAAGCTCGATGGATCAACAGTAACTGAGCCAGCACCGTCCTCGTAACCAATTTTCACTTTTGGAAGGAACTGACGAACATTAGCACTTGTATTATACACACCATTACCTGTAACAGAAGATCCGTAACTATGGAATGAGGTGTTTGTTGATTGATTTACACCCTGAAAGTAAGTTCTGCTGCTTCCATAAGAACCAGTTTCGGTAACTTCGAAATCAACCACAAGATTGTTTCCGTTATACTCAAAAGGTTCATCAAAATAAATGGTGATTTCTTTCGCACCACTGACAGCCACTAAATTGCTGGCTACTAGTGTTAAACCAGTAAGTCTGACGGGGGTCTCAAATGTGGATTGGTCGGTAATACCAATCGACACATTATACTTGCCACCTGAGAAATACTCATTAGTAGTATAGAATGTCAAACTATTGATTTTCTTACCGACAATGTCGCTCAACATACTTGCAGGGTATATCATCTGGTTAATCTGCTTTGCATCATAGTAATAACCATAGATAGGCAAGTAGTCATTGGTGTCACTGCCATCACAAAGGGTTAGATTTAATGATGCGCTACCAGTGATATCAACAGTGAACGTTCCTGCCTCACCACAATTGATAGTCAATGTTCCAGTGAAATCACCAGCAGTAGTGGGATTGAATGTTACAGGAATAGTAGCTGTTCCCTTCGATGCTATCTCGGTAGCTGTGTATGTAGTACTGAAACCTGCGCCTGTAACATTTACGCTTGGAGTGAAAGCATTAGTTCCTGTATTTTTCAAAGTGACATTCATCACCTTGGAAGCTCCTACGGCAATACCACCAAAATCAAGTTCACTTGGGGTCACCTTAGCTGAGTAAGGCTCGGTTGCAGCAACCTCAAAAGTGAAAGTAGTCTTAGGAAGCCAGCTTTGGGTGCCGCTACTGGAATAGTAGCCGGAATCATAATAGTAAACATTGTTACCACTGGCCGATGTACCATACCAGTTCATAGTAGAGTAGCCATTCAAAGTAACCGCTGTTAATACTTTGATTTCTATAACGAGATTTCCCCCATTATAAAGATATTCATTATCAAAGTTCAAAACAAATTCATCATTTGTTGAGCTTACAGCAGTTGTTGCCACCTCATCCAGTCCTGTAATAGGAGTAGTAGAACTAAAAGTTGTGCTAGTAGTCTCGCCAACAGAAACCTTTAGAGAACCACCAGTAAAGTTCAAATTCCCATCAGCATAAAATTTTACGCCAGTTATATTTGAACCAACCAAATCTTCAAGCCCTGTTGCAGGATAAATTACTTGATAAGTACTACCTACTCCATCAAGATAAGAGCTGTGCACAGGAGCATAGGCATTCGTTGAAGTGCCACTGAAAAGAGTCACCTCATCAGCCTTGCCCTGCGGCACTGCGAGTGCCACGAGCAGGAGGCTCATCAGTAGTTTTAGATAAAACTTTTTAAGCATAAATTAATTGAGTTTAGTTAATAAATAAATATTTTTGTCTCGGTTTAGTTCAATTTCAGACAAAGAGCATAATTTTGCATTATGCATTGTGCATTGTGCATTGAAAAAGTTCTTGTGTCAAAACGCACACAATAATGCCTAGTAATGCCATGTTGATGGGGAAAAGATACATTTTAGGTTTGCATAAAAATATACGACCATCGAAGGCTTGTTAGAAGGTAATTGTGTAAATAAAAAAAAATTGGGTTTAGTACGGCTTCCCTACTCTTAGGCGTAAGCGTTTGTTTTATACTAAGTTTGGTTCATTAAGACACAGTTTGTCCATTTGGGGGGCAAAATTAGGTGATTTATACAAAACTACCAAAAAAATGACACATCTTTTTACATATATTATACTAATATTCAACAAGATACAAGATTATTCCAAGTTAATGCATAATTATTACCGAAATATCAAAAATGGTAGTTTATTTTTACGACAATTAAGGACAAAGATATTTTTGCATTGGATTTCGTCTACTTAGCCATTCGGCTATTGAGTATTATAGACAATTTACTCGGAGGTTTTAACACAAATTACCACAAATTGCCCATAAATTATCAAAAATGAATATATTGTAAGGTCGCGTTTTCCTCATTTTTTAAGGTTGTACTTAACCATATAGCCCACTATCTTTGCCACAGCTTCTTTAGCAAAACGCTCTTTGACATTCTGCCACCCCCACACCTCTCCTATCCCTGAACCAGGTTGACTGATTCCACCGATTCCATGTTCCACCGATTCCATGCGACATCTTAGCGCGCCAGCGCAAAAATAAATATTAGTGCCGTAGGCACCACACTACCAATCTTAGCCCGAAGGGCAACAATCTTTAGCGCGCAGCGCGGCCCAACTGAACCAACCGAACCAACCGAACCAACCGAACCAACCGAACCAGCTGAACCAACTGATTCCATTGATTCCACCGATTCCACCGATTCCACCGATTCCACCGATTCCATGTTCTCTCGCAAAGTTACACCTATGGTTGTCGCAAAGCCTCGCAAGCGAGGAGTTTTTAATTCCCGGACTGTCCAAAAAACCAACATCAATGCATTTTTCCATAAAATTTTCAATAAACCTTCAGCTCGGGGAGATTCAAAAGCATAAGTCGTGCGAAGCACGGTGTGCGGTCCCGAAGGGATTTGAACTTGACCCAATTTTAAGCGAAGCGCCCATCCAGCCTCAAGGCAGAACCGATTCCACGCAGTTTTGTGAGATTAATAAAGCATCCGCGGCAAAAAAAAAAGATAATTAATTGGTAATTTATGGGTAATTTATGGGCAATTTGTGTGAAAAAGCTGAGTCAATTGTCTATAATACTCAATAGCCGAATGGCTAAGTATACGAAATCCAATGTAAAAATATAGTAGTCATTAATTGTCGTAAAAAAACTGAGAACTGGGAACTGGGAACTGAAATCTTGCTCCTGTTTTGCTATATCGAAAAATATACCTATATTTGTAACCTAAAAGAAAAATAGTAGTAACCAACGAACATAAACTATTATCTATGAATAAAATAACAAAAGTGGTGCTTACTGGCGGCCCCTGCGCCGGCAAGACCACCGCGCTCGCCAAAGTGGTGGAGCATTTCTCTAATCTGGGATATCAAGTGTATACAGTGCCTGAGGTACCTACCATGTTTGCCGTTGGCGGAGTGGACTATCTCACTAAGAATCAGTCGCTTTTCTATCAGGCCGAGAAGGCAACGCTGCAGCTTCAACTCGAGCTGGAAGACCGCTTCGAGAGCATAGCCCGCGAGAGCGAGAAGCCAGTGCTGCTAGTGTGCGACCGCGGCACGATGGACATCTCGGTATACCTCAGCCCCGAGACCTGGCAGGCTATCACCGCCGAGATCGACACCCCAATCGAGAAACTCCGCGACAGCCGCTATGACGCAGTGCTTCACCTGGTTACTGCTGCCGACGGTGCTGCCGAGTTCTACACCACAAGCAACAACGAGGCCCGCACCGAGGGCGTGGATCTAGCATGCACGCTCGACAAGAAGCTACGTAACGCCTGGACGGGTCATCCACATCTGCGCGTGATTAGCAACAGCGAGAACTTCGAGAACAAGATACGCCGCGTGCTGCGCGAGATCTCCAACGTGCTGGGAATTCCCGCACCCATCGAGAACGAGCGCAAGTTTATGGTCGAGGTCACTGGCGAGATTCCCAACGCTATCGAGACTGATATCGTTCAAACTTACCTCATGAGCGAGCCAGGTACCGTGGTGCGCCTCAGGAAACGCATGATGCAGGGAAAATATGTCTATCTGCAGACTACCACCAAGACTGTGGGCGAGAACGAGCGCATCGTCACCGAGCGTAACATCAGCTACAACCAGTATATGAGCATGCTGGCTCTCGCCGATCCCACCCGCCAGTCGATTCACAAAATACGCAAGAGCTTCATTTGGGAAGGTCAGTACTACGAACTCGACCAGTTCATCGATCCCGACCCAGGCTTCAGCATACTAGAGATGGACAGCGAGGCACAGGGCGAGGAGACCAAATTCCCACCATTCATCAAGGTAATCAAAGACGTAACAGGCAAAGCAAAGTACTACAACATCAACCTCGCCGTGAAAACCCTCTACGACTAATTTTTTGGGGGCCGCTCCTAACGTCGCTTAATATTATTGCGCTTCGCGCTAAAATTAATATTTTTGCAAAGAGGACAACCAGCTAGGGCACCCTCATTGACTGATTTTTGGGGGGCCGCTCCTAACATCGCTTAATATTATTGCGCTTCGCGCTAAAATTAATATTTTTGCAAAGAGGACAACCAGCCATGCCACGCTCATGGAATGATTTTTTGGGGGCCACTCCTAACGTCGCTTAATATTATTGCGTTTTGCACATAAGGTTATATTTATGATTATAGTAAAAAAATATAGTCCTGAATACTCTTTTTTCTATGACATTACAGGCGAGGCGATGAAAGTTCACAACAAGTTTAAGCCCGGTCTTTTAGAATCAGCTTATGAAGCGGCTTTAAAATACTTGCTTGAACTAAAAGAATATAAGGTTGAAAAGCAAGTCATGGTTCCTATATACTGGGATGACGTCCAACTTGATCAATCTTACAGAATTGACTTGCTTGTCAACGACAATATCATCATTGAGCTGAAGGTAACAAATGGCACTGGTTCGGTGCAACGCAATCAGCTATTTAATTATATGAACATAACCCACATTCCTTATGGAATGATACTTAATTTTGGACTACCTAGCCTCTACTACGAATGGTATCATAGGGACGTAGAATCAGGAGTTATTAGAAGAATAAAAAAATTTTAATATAACTAATTTTTAGCACCGCAGGTGCAATAATTTTTAGCGACGAAGGAGCGGCCAATAAACAATGTCTAGAGAAGTCCTGATTTTTAATCCGCAGAATGATTTGGCGCTGGCGAGTGGGGGCATCAACTATGTGGCGCCGCCGTTTGCAGTGCAGATGGCTCGTGACCTGGCCGTGCTGCCCGCCTTTATCGCCGAGCCGGGGTCGCTAATCATTACCGACAGTGACCTTGACGCCGAGTGGCTGGAACAGCTCGACAGCACCTTCGGACTTGACGTTCACGCCGTTAAGCGCAACGAACTGCGACGGCTGAGCGATTACCGCATCATGCCGTGGGGCTGGAGCCTTGACATGCGCCGACGCTTGCTAAAATGGGGTGCGAGTCAGGAGAGTGTGCCCTCGAAAGATGAGATTTACCACCTGCGAGGTCTGTCGCACAGGCGTGTCACAACACTCATACACCTGCGCCTGCGGGAGCTGCTCGGAAGGCAGCTATGCCCCACTCCTGTGGAGCTTGCCACCACTAGCGAAGTGATGGCTTTTGTCGAGAAGCACCGCCAGTGCTTTATCAAGACGCCATGGTCGAGCAGCGGACGTGGCATCTACCACACGATTGATGGCACCACTCCCGAGCTGGAGCAATGGTGCCGCGGCGCCCTCAAGCGCCAGGGGTCGGTGATGTGCGAAGTGGCTCTTGACAAGACGATGGACTTTGCAGTGGAGTACCATAGCAGCAACGGCAAAGCGATAGCACGTGGATACTCGGTGTTTGAGACCGACAGCCACAGCCAGTACAGCCACGGCGAGGTGGCATCACACGACGCACTAAAGAAAAGGATTACAGAGCTTTATCCGCAGCTCGATGAAGTGGTTGACGCCCTGACACTGACTCTTAACGAAATGGTGGCGCCACACTACAACGGTTGGCTAGGAGTTGACATGCTCCTTTATAATAATGCACAATGCATAATGCACAATGCACAATCTGCCCCTCTTTCTCACACCTCTCCACTCAATACAGGTATCAACCCGTGTGTGGAGCTGAACTTGCGGCCCACGATGGGAGCTGTGACGTGCATGCTGGGCGACAGAATTGTAGCACCTGGAGCATCGGCCCGCTTCGTCATTGAGCAACGCTCAAGCTCAAACAAGCCGTGGCGCTCTCTGCCAGAACCTGTAATCAAGGATGGCCGCCTGAGCGCAGGAGCACTATGTATTACACCACAAAGCACCGCGGCAGTTTATCGCGCAGTGCTTTGCTGTAATCAGTAATCAGTTGTCAGTTTTTTTACGACAATTAAGGACGACCTTCTTGTTCTCTTGTCTTCTTGTCCTCTTGTCTTCTTGTTTTCTACAGATTAACAAGCTTCTTGCCGTAGGTGGTGAGGAGCCTCTTAGCTCTCAGGGTTTTGAGAGGAATGGGAACCTCGACGATGCCGTCGCAGAAGGGACCAACCATATAAGGTTGGAAAACAAACACCATTTTGCCATCCTTGATGTAGAAATTGGTGATGTCCTGCTCTCCTATTTCTTGCCACCACTTGTTGTCCTTGTCGCGCTTGTCGTAGCTTGGCAAGATGCGACGAACCTTGCTCATGTTGCTCACAATGTCGCCCACGCGGATGGGTTTGTCGAGCGCAGCATCATAAGCCAGGAAGGTGGAGCCAAATGTGTTGTGAGCCCCGCCATAGTAGCAATCTCCATTCTCAACGAAGAACACTAGATCTCCCACCGTGTGGCTCATCTTGAAATCGGTGGTTTCGTACCAGCAGCTCATGGGCTCGTCGTTGCTGCTAATGTCCTTGACTCCAGGAGTTCCGTACTCCTTAACCACATAGTCCTTGACCATAGTGTTGGAACGCAGAATGTAGCTTACCCAGTTCTTCACACAGCCAGTAAGCGACTTTACATCATCGGGAGTCTTAGGGAAACTCTGAGTGTTATGGCTGGCATAGAACACTTCCTCAACCAGGAAATCGTTGAGGGCTTTAGATTTCTTGCCATTGACGGTCACGGGCCAGTCGGCACTGACGGTTTTGGTAAACTTAAAACCTAAACCCTGAAGGTCTTCCTTGTCGAACATGCGGATTGAATCCTCAACTTCAAAATGTTGAGTCTTGATTTTTGGTGCAGCCTGAGCACTAAGTGCGAGCACCACAAAAGCGAGGAGTAAAACTTTTGATTTCATCTCATTGTTATTAAAAAAATGAATAATATTAATGGCATTGATTTATTCCACTTTTCAATGGAAAAATAACAAAAAACTACCCAAAAAGGTTAAAAAACCACCCTTTTAGGAATTTTTTACCACATTATTTGACTTTTTACCCTTTGCAAGGTTTAATATAATGTGTAACTTTGCATCGCATAATAATTAGGACAGCAATATTATATTGCACTTTTCTATACAGATTCTATTCATAAATTTAAAGTCCCACTCGTGAGAGCCGGGCTTTTTTTTATTTCCTCCCCCACGGAGCACAGATTGCTCTATTGAGAATTCAATAGTTATTACATATTTATAACCCAAAACGGTCATTAGGCGACTGAGGTGCCAAAATAAATTCTGTTCTCACATAAATCTTAATGACCGAATTGGGTTTAAAAAACTGCTGACTTATAACCGATAACTGAAAAATTTTTTTTATCTTTGCAGCTTGGTTAGGGATTTGGCACGTTTTTTGCTATAATTCCATTTATTTGCAAATAAAAACAATACAATAATAAGACATGTCATTCAATAGTTTTTTAAAATCAATTTTCGGCAACAAGAGTGAACGTGACTTGAAGAAACTCATGCCCATCGTTCGCAAGATTCAGGCGGTTTACCCCGAAATCGAGCAGTTGTCGAACGATGAGTTGCGTGCTCGCAGTGCCGCAATCAGAGAAGAAATACAGGAGTATGTAAAACCACAGCGCGACGAGATCGCTTCGATAAAGAAAGAGATTGAGACTCTCGAGTATGAAGAACGTGAACCACTGTGGACCAAGATCGATAAAATCGAGAAGGAGGTTCTCGACCGCATCGAGGAGAAACTTGACGAGGTGCTACCCACTGTGTTTGCCATCGTGAAAGAAACCGCCAAGCGTTTCACCGAGAACGAGGACATAGAGGTTACAGCAACCGACTTTGACCGCAAACTCGCTGCCGACGGACACGACTTCCTCGACATCGAGGGCGACAAAGCCATTTACCACCACACTTGGGAAGCTGGCGGCAACGAGATGACATGGAACATGATTCACTATGACGTTCAGCTGATTGGTGGCTCGGTTCTCCATCAAGGTAAGATTGCCGAGATGGCAACTGGTGAGGGTAAGACCCTTGTTGCTACCTTGCCAGTATTCCTGAACGCTCTGGCTGGATGCGGTGTTCATGTGGTTACCGTGAACGACTACCTTGCTAAACGTGACTCGGAGTGGATGGGTCCACTCTATATGTTCCACGGGCTGAGCGTGGCTTGTATCGACAAGACCGAGCCCAATAGCGAGGAGCGTCGCGAAGCTTACAACTGCGACATCACATTTGGTACCAACAGTGAGTTTGGTTTTGACTACCTACGTGACAATATGGCAATGGCTCCCGAGGACTGCGTGCAGCGTCCACACCACTATGCTATTGTCGACGAGGTTGACTCGGTGCTTATCGACGACGCCCGTACTCCACTTATCATCTCTGGTCCAGTGCCACGCGGCGAGGATCAAATGTTTGATGAGTACAAGCCCAATGTTGAGCGCGTTTATGCCGCTCAGCGCAGCCTGGTTACCCAGCTTCTTAGCGATTCGCGCCGATTGATGGCCAGCGACAACCCCGAAGAGGTGAAAGAAGGAACGCTGCTGCTTTACCGTGCCTTCAAGGGCCTTCCCAAGTATAAGCCACTTATCAAATACCTCTCGCAAGAAGGTGTTAAGCAGGCTATGCTCAAGACCGAGGCATTCTATATGCAGGACAATAGCCGTGAGATGCACGTGGTGACCGACCCTCTGTACTTCATCATTGAGGAGCAGAACAACACTGTGGAGCTTACCGATAAGGGTATCGACGTGCTCACACGTGGCACCGACGACCCCAAGTTCTTCGTGCTTCCTGATATCGCCAGCGAACTCTCGGCAGTGACCAATGAGCCACTTAGCGAGGAAGAGAAACTCACCAAGAAAGACGAGCTGTTGCAGAACTACTCGGTGAAAGCCGAGCGCGTGCACACCGTTACCCAGCTGCTCAAAGCCTACACCCTGTTCAACCGCGATGATGAGTACATCGTTGACGAGGAAGGCAAAGTTAAGATTGTGGATGAGCAGACAGGACGTATCATGGAAGGCCGCCGTTACAGTGACGGTCTGCACCAGGCCATCGAGGCCAAGGAGGGCGTGAAGGTTGAGGCCGCAACCCAGACCTTTGCTACCATCACCCTGCAGAACTACTTCCGTATGTATCACAAGCTAGCTGGTATGACCGGTACCGCGATGACCGAGGCTGGTGAGTTCTGGGAGATTTACAAACTCGATGTTGTGAACATCCCAACCAACCGCCCAGTTATACGTAAGGACAACCCCGACCGCGTGTTCAAGACCGAGAAGGAGAAGTTCAACGCTGTGATTGAGGAAATCGTGAAAATGCGCGAGGCTGGACGCCCAACACTGGTGGGTACTACCTCGGTGGAAATCTCGGAGCGCTTGAGCCGTCAGCTCAGCCTTCGTCACATCGAGCACAATGTGCTGAATGCAAAATTGCACCAGAAGGAGGCTGACATTGTGGCACAAGCCGGACGTCAGGTAAACGGCAAGGGTGTTGTGACCATCGCCACCAACATGGCAGGTCGTGGTACCGATATCAAGCTAACACCCGAGGTTAAAGAGGCTGGCGGTCTCGCCATCATTGGCACCGAACGCCACGAGTCACGCCGCGTCGACAACCAGTTGCGTGGTCGTGCCGGACGTCAGGGAGACCCCGGTAGCTCTGTATTCTTCGTGTCGTTTGAGGACAAGGTTATGCGTTTGTTCGCCAGCGAGCGAGTTGTTAAGTTGCTCGACCGCCTGGGTCTGCACGACGGTGAGATGATTGAATCGCCAATGGTAACCAAGAGTATTGAGAACGCTCAAAAGCGTGTTGAGGAGAACAACTTCGGTATCCGTAAGCACACCCTTGAGTATGACGACGTGATGAACGCTCAGCGTAAGGTGATTTACACCCGCCGTCACCATGCCCTGCTAGGTGAACGCATTGGCACCGACATCATCAACACTCTCTACGATAGCATCGAGGACATAATCAATAAGTTTGGTCCATCAGAGTATGAGGACCTTAAGATGCAAGTGCTCTCGACCTATGCTATTGAGCCCCCATTTGACGAGGAGACCTATCGCAAGCAAGATAGCAACAAGAATATTGATCAGCTATTTGACGCTGTGCTCACAGCATTCCGTCGCAAGACCGAGCGCCTAGCCGAGGTTGCCAACCCAGTTATCCAAAGCATCTGCAAGCAGCAGATGGAAGCTGGTGCCAAGGAGCCCGAAGGCAAGATGCGAGTGCCCATCACCGATGGTAAGCGCACCTATGGCATCGTAATCGACATGAAGGAGGCTTATGAAACCGACTGCAAGTGCATCGCAAAGGCTTGGCAAAAGGCAATCCTCCTGCTCTCAATCGACGAGAGCTGGAAGGTGCATCTGCGTGAGCTTGACCAACTGCGCCAGAGCGTGCAGAACGCAAGCTACGAGCAGAAAGACCCATTGGTAATCTACAAGCTCGAGTCGTTCGACCTCTTTAAAGTGATGCTCGGTGACATGAACAACAAGGCTATCTCGTCGCTCATGCGCGGACAGATTCCTGTTCAGAACGAGAACGATGTGCAGCGCGCTAGCGATGAGCCTCGTCGCCGTCAGCAGCGCTATAGCGAGGGACGTGGCGACGCAGTGGCAGCTGCAGCAGCCGCTCAGCGTCAGGCAGGAATGGGCGCAAGCCAGGCAGGACGCGGTCCTGTGGCCCCCATCCGCAACGAGGGCCCAAAGGTTGGTCGCAACGATCCATGTCCTTGCGGTAGCGGCAAGAAGTACAAGAACTGCCACGGCCGCGGTCTCTAATCTATTTGCAATAGCAATACGACTCGGCCATGCCGCAATTAATTAAACGGCAGCCACACAATAAAATCCCCTTGAGCAATATGCCCAAGGGGATTTCTTATGAAAACAATCAAACCTGTTACAAGAGGTTAACGATAAAACTTCTTTGTTGCTTTATTGCCCTGTTTCTCTATCACGATGCCAGGCTGAGGACCATTGAGCTTGCGTCCTTGCAGGTCGTAATATTCAATCGACAATGGCTCACAATTCACATTGTCAATTGCTGTCCAAGTTTTACGATTATAAGGGAAGGTCACAACCAAATAATAGTCATCAAGCTTCCAAGTGTCGGTAAAGTGATAAGTCACTGAAATTGTCTTCTCGTCATCATCCCTATACAATCTCACCTCGGAATGAACAACAATATCATAAGCAGTCTTACCAATGCTAATCGACGACGAAGTGCCTGGAGTACCATCTTGAGGATACTCATTGTCGCATGTCTGAGTTACATCAAAGTCATCCTCGAAATGCTCAATTACAATGTCACAATAGAACCATGACTCGCTAAGATAAATATTAGTCAGCGTCAAGCTATATTCTTTATTAAAGATTCTCGCTGCTTTCTCAAGAAGGAAAGTTTGTCCAGTGTTATTGATATACGACTCAGGAATAGTGATATAATCGGTGTCGTATTCACCAGCAAAACTAAACAAAGAGCACATGCTCAACATAACTACTAAAAAAGTGTTTCTCAAATTTTTCATCCTTTTATAAAATTAAATATTTGAATTTATTACCTATTGAAAAATAGACTGCAAAATTAAGTAGTAGTTACTTTATAAAGCCTCCCATTATAGTAAAATATATTAAAAATGTGTATCCAAATATCAAAAAACGCCATTTGGAGTAGTATTATTGAGATTTGGCACAAAAATATTCCCATGAATCAGGCATCTAAACCCTCATCATGGGAATTGTAGTTTCAACAATGCAACATCAAGACAGAGCTTGACGGTGCATCATTTAGAGCTGGCTGTAGTCGAGCTGCATAGCGGCATTGATGCCCTTCTTCACGTCACCAGTTTGATAACCGGCCTTGAACCATCGCATGCGTTGCTGGCTAGTTCCGTGAGTAAAGCTCTCGGGCATAGCGTAGCCCTGAGCCTTCTTCTGCAGGTAATCATCGCCAATCTTCTGAGCGCAGTCGATAGCCTCCTCAAGGTCGCCATCCTGAACTGAGCCAAATTGACGATTGTCGTAGTGTGCCCAGCATCCTGCCAAATAGTCGGCGAGCAGCTCAATGCGAACACTCTCCTTATTGGCCTGTGCACTACCCTGTCCATAGCGAGCCATCTTGCTGTGAATCTGCTGCAGCACGCCAGTTAGATACTCAACATGGTGGCCCACCTCGTGAGCAATCACATAGGCATAAGAGAAGTCACCATCGGCACCCAACTGCTGCTTCATGCTCATGAAGAACGACAAGTCGAGATAAAGACTTTGGTCACCACTGCAATAGAATGGTCCCATAGCTGCCTGACCTTGTCCGCAAGCAGTGCTTGTCATGCCACTATAGAGCACCATCTTGGGGTCGCGGTACTCACCCAGTCCCTGTTGCTCGAAAATCTGAGACCAGATGTCCTCGGTTCCACCCAAAATTTTCTTTGAGAAAGATGCCAACTCTTGCTCCTCGGCCGAGAATTCAACAGGCTCGCCATTGTTGTCGGTGCCCTGCTGCATCTCAATGCCACCCATGTTGCCCATTTGGCCAAGTATGCTGCCCAAATCAAGGCCGCCACCGCCCATGAACATGGCAATAAGCGCTATAATAATACCCATGATGCCGCCTCCAAGGCCAGCCTTAGCACCGCCACTCATACCGCGGCGATCCTCAACATTTGTGCTCTCTCTACGTCCGTCTAAATCCATAGTATAATGTTATTAAGTTTATATTCATTTTCATTTAACACGCAAAAATAGCAATTTTTTATACAATTACAACAATAATACTCGCAAAATAATTCTCAAATATCAAAAAAACAGTCCATAATCACCTTTTTTGAACTTTTTTCAAAAAAAATTGGTCAAAACGCTTGTCAGTTCAAAAAAAAGTTGTACCTTTGCAGTCGGAAATCAACAAAATGGTTTCTTTTTTTGACTCCGTGGCTCAGTTGGTAGAGCAACTGACTCTTAATCAGTGGGTCGAGGGTTCGAGCCCCTCCGGGGTCACACAAAAGTCGGTTAACGAGCTTTTTATTAGCGAGTTAGCCGATTTTTGTTTTTTGACGTTATGCATCAACAACTGTCTTCTTTGGGCTGTGTTTGGACCGTCTTTATCTAAAATTATTGGGCAAAAAACAAGCATTTCCAAGACATTTTTATTGGAATCCCACATTAAAAAAGAATTATCACTCAAGAGTGAGATCGGGAGGCAAATCGGGTGGAAGTTCTTGATAGTCCACATCAATCGTGGAGGAAGCGCTGGAGTGCTCGGGCAGCAACATTGTGCGCCTTAGGCTAAGACTTAGTCGCTTGGCTTGTGGCTTGAATGTCTTATAGGTGATAACACCCGAAATGGCACCGCTAATCAAGGGGACAGCCTTGGTTATTCCCTTTGCAACACTTCCCTTGGTAAGTTTCACCCCTATTAATTGCGCTATGCGTCGCACAGCAGGATAAAGCACACCATTAGTGAGAGCATACTCCGGAAGCTTCTTGATAATCTGCTTCTGCAAAATCTCGCCCAACTCCTGCAGCGCTTTAGTTGCAATCCCTACTCCAGTCATCACCCCGACAAATATCGTGAGCAAATTAACCGCGCTCTGCGTCAGTCGTCCTTTCTCGTCAAGAAGAGTTGGAAATCCATAAATATAGGAGAGCTTTTGTCCCAGCACAAGCACATGGAAATAAAACTGCGCTATGTCGGTGGGCACAGTACCCAATGCAGCCCATCCACCTGGCATGCCCATTGCAGCCGAAAACAGCGTCACCTTTTTAGTGTGAGACCTAATGCAGTCGGCAGCAATGCGGTCAAGTATTTTCTCAGGTATCACTCCCACAGTGCTACGTTCTAGTGCAGCTTGTATTTGCGGGTCGATAACATACTTATGTAGCTCGTCACGGAGAAATTTATCCCTATCGACAGCAACACCAGGCATTTTGAGCGCAGCTGTCACCACCTTGTTCCAAACGTTTGATCCTTTTGACATAAATAATCGTTTTTGCAAGTTACAACAAAAAACTTTAGATAACATCCCGGTAGCAAAAAGCGTTCCAAAAGATGCAGCCATGTCGAACACCTCACCTATTTTCAATGCTAATTAGTGAAAAGCAAAAAACTGATGGCATGGCAAAGGTAATATAATAAATTCAAATAAATCAAGCTTTTTGCCTTTTATTAGCATCTTGCAAAAATTGATGACAGGAACAAAAAAAATATTTTTTTGCCAAATTTCTTTGCAGATATAAAAAAAAGCACTAACTTTGCAGTCGCTTAATGAAAAATTCAGCACTAATGGCACTGGAGAGGTGGGTGAGTGGCTGAAACCAGCAGTTTGCTAAACTGCCGTAGGGGTAACTCTACCGCAAGTTCGAATCTTGTCCTCTCCGCCAATCAAGACAGCAACGGTTGTGACGAAAGTCGCAACCGTTTTCTTTTGCGTGAGGTAATGCAAACTTGTCTTCTCATAATAAACATATATACCGTTTAATTGCAAATTCTATTCTATTTCTCAATAATTAATTGTATCTTTGCATTATAAGACAATACATTTTAATTCATTATGAAGAAATTTCTATTTTTAGTTGTTATGTTAGCTATGTTTGCAACACATGGCGCTGTTGCGCAAGATTTGGAAGGCTATAAGAGGGTGGATTTGCAAGATGAGTTTGTCGATAATGCTTTTACGTTTTTTACCCAAGCTCCGATACTGCTTTCGGGTGACAAGACAGCCAGTAATGCCATGACAATAGGGTGGGGTAGCATGGGCAATTATTTAGGCTACAAGCGCCCCACTGTGACCGTTTATGTTGCTCCAGGCCGCTACACTTATCAGTTCATGGAGCGGTATCCTCGCTTCACGATTATGGAATTTGACAACCCCGATGTTGCAAGATATATGGGAAGTCACAGCGGTCGTGATGGTGATAAGGCTGCAGCATTGGGTTTGCATGTGGCCTACACTCCCAGTGGTACCCCCTATTATACCGAAGCAAAGACGGTGATAGAGTGCGAGATTATTACTTCGTTCCATCAGGATGAATCGAACTTTCGCAATGAGACTCCCCGCAATTTCTACAAGAACTTTGAGGCAGGCATACATGCTATCTATATTGGTGAGGTGATTGGTGCCTGGAAGAAGTAATAGTACCAGAATAGATTTATAATAAGTTGAAAACAAAAATCGGTTAACTTGCTTTCCAAAAGCTTGTTAACCGACTTTTTTGGTGACCCCGGAGGGGCTCGAACCCTCGACCCACTGATTAAGAGTCAGTTGCTCTACCAACTGAGCCACGGAGTCATCTTTTTCGTTTTGCGGTTGCAAAGTTACGCACTTTTTTTGAACTGGCAAACGTTTTTGGTGGTTTTTTTCAAAAAAAGTTGAAAAAAGTGATTTTGGAGCATATTTTTCGCATTTTGAGAATTATTTTAGTCCTATTATAGTTGTTGTTGTTTAAAAAATTGCTATTTTTGCGAGTTAATACAAAAAGAAAAAGAGATTAATATAGTTGATTATAAACTTAAAAACAAAATAAAATGGATTTAGACGGACGTAGAGAGAGTACAAACGTGGAGGATCGCCGTGGGATGAGTGGCGGTGCTAAGGCTGGCCTTGGTGGCGGCATCATGGGTATTATAATCGCGCTTGTTGCAATGTTCCTTGGCGGTGGCGGCCTTGATTTGGGCAGTATACTTGGCCAGATGGGCAACATGGGTGGCATCGAGATGCAGCAGAGCACCGACAACAATGGCGAGCCAGTAGAATTCTCGGCCGAGGAGCAGGAGCTTGCTTCTTTCTCGAAGAAGATTCTAGGTGGCACCGAGGACATTTGGTCGCAGATTTTCGAGCAGCAGGGTCTGGGAGAGTACCGCGACCCCAAAATGGTTCTCTACAGTGGCATGACTAGCACTGCTTGTGGTCAGGGTCAGGCTGCTATGGGTCCTTTCTATTGTAGTGGTGACCAGAGCCTTTATCTTGACTTGTCGTTCTTCATGAGTATGAAGCAGCAGCTTGGTGCCGATGGAGACTTCTCTTATGCATATGTGATTGCTCACGAGGTAGGTCACCATGTTGAGTACCTGACAGGTGTGCTGCAGCAGATTCACAGCAAGATGGCTCGCTATGGTCAGGGCAGTGCTCAGGCTAACAAGGAGAGCGTGCGCATTGAGCTTCTCGCCGACTATTTGGCTGGCTGCTGGGCTCACTACGACAATCAGCAGTTTGGCTCGGTGCAGGATGGCGACCTTGAGGAGGCTATCGACTGCGCCCAGAAGATTGGTGACGACTACTTGCAGAAGAAAGCTCAGGGTTATGCAATGCCCGAGAGTTTCACACACGGTACCAGTCAGCAGCGCATGCGCTGGTTCAAAGCCGGTTATCAGACTGGCGACGTGAAGCGCGGAATCAATGCCGCTATGCAGCTCGACTACAGCCAACTGTAATTTAATGCATAATCAAGCAATACCTTGATTGTTGTATTGAAAACTGCTAATTCCCATGATGAGGGTTCGAATGCCTGATTCATGGGAATTATTTTGTGTGATAAATGCTCATAAAAGTGTTATTAAATGCCTGATTTTTGTTTTTTTAAGAAAAATGTTTCTATTAATTGTGGTTGGTATAGATAAATAGGTGTAATTTTGCAGTCCAAATTTTGATAAGTGATTTTTGATAGGTAATAATTAAACCCAATTTTTAATTTTTATAACAAGATGAAACAATTTAGAAAAGCAATTTTAGTAGTGATGTTGAGCCTGTGCTCGCTAGTAAGCTATGCCAGTGATTATGACACGGATTATATAGATATTCCTCAGTCATACATAAATAGCAGCAGCAACTCTCAACTTCTTGAGAAGGCTGCAAGGATCTTTGGCAAAACTTATCGTTTGACATTAAGAAACATTTATTTGAGTGAGTATTGGTTCTATTGCGACATTGTCATAGAACATTTTGAAGAAGATTTTGACGTCACCCAAACATGTAGCAATGAATACCCACAAAATGAAAGTTCTAGTCCAGCAACAACATCTTCAATAAGAGTAGGTAAGACGGCTTATGATATAGTTATTCATTCCGAAGTTAGATTATATCGTGATGATAATGATAAAACAATCACTGTAACTTATCATTTCACAGAGAAGGTTCCTTCGAGTGGTAATTATAATCAGGATGACTATTTTCTTGTGATCACATTTCCCTACAATCGTGATACCATAACTGGAATTGGCAGTGTTGAGTGTGAGCCTTTGTCTGTTGAGTATTTTGATATTCAGGGTCGCAAGTTGAATGGTCCTCAGCCAGGTATCGTGATTGAGAAGCAGGGCAACAAGACCACAAAGAAGCTCTATCGCTAATAGATTAGAACACCGAAAGCGTGATTCGGTTGAACGCTTGATGTGAAAGTAGATAATAAAGAAATTCCCTTGAGCAGTTGAGCTCAAGGGAATTTTTGTTTTATTATACTCTGGAGTTTGCGATCTTTTGTCATACTCTCCCTTTATCCCCCTCTAAGATAGAGGGGGAATTGGTCAGTATAATGTTTTAGAGGCCGCGGCCGTGGCAGTTCTTGTACTTCTTGCCGCTGCCGCAAGGACATGGATCGTTGCGTCCAACCTTTGGACCCTCGTTGCGGATGGGTGCCACTGGACCACGTCCAGCTTGGCTAGCTCCCATACCAGCTTGACGCTGAGCGGCCGCTGCTGCAGCCACAGCATCATTTCCACGTCCCTCGTTGTAGCGCTGGCGGCGACGAGGTTCGTCGCTTGCTCGCTGCACATCGCTCTCATTCTGCACAGGAATCTGTCCACGCATGAGAGCTGAGATGGCCTTGTTGTTCATGTCGCCAAGCATCACCTTGAAGAGATCGAACGACTCAAGTTTGTAGATTACCAATGGATCCTTCTGCTCGTAGCTGGCGTTCTGTACACTCTGACGCAACTGGTCGAGTTCGCGCAGATGCACCTTCCAGCTCTCGTCGATAGAGAGCAGCAGGATAGCTTTTTGCCAAGCCTTAGCAATGCATTTGCTCTGTGTCTCATAGGCCTCCTTCATATCGATTACGATGCCATAGGTGCGCTTGCCATCGGTGATGGGCACTCGCATCTTGCCTTCGGGCTCCTTGGCACCAGCATCCAACTGCTGCTTGCAGATGCTCTGAATAACGGGGTTAGCAACCTCGGCAAGGCGCTCAGTCTTGCGGCGGAATGCGTTGAGCACAGCGTCGAAGAGCTGATCGATATTCTTGTTGCTGTCTTGCTTGCGATAGGTCTCCTCGTCGAATGGAGGCTCGATTGCAAATGTCGAGAGCACGTGCATCTTGAGGTCTTCGTACTCTGAAGGACCGAACTTGTTGATAGCGTCCTCGATGCTGTCGTAGAGAGTGTTAATGATGTCGGTGCCGATGCGCTCACCAAGCAGAGCGTGGTGGCGACGGGTGTAGATCACCTTACGCTGGGCGTTCATCACGTCGTCATACTCGAGGGTGTGCTTACGAATACCGAAGTTGTTCTCCTCTACGCGTTTTTGAGCATTCTCGATACTCTTGGTTACCATAGGCGACTCAATCATCTCGCCGTCGTGCAGACCGAGGCGGTCGAGCAGCTTCACTACGCGTTCGCTAGCGAAGAGGCGCATTACCTTGTCTTCAAACGACACGAAGAATACTGAGCTACCGGGGTCACCTTGACGTCCGGCACGACCACGCAACTGATTGTCGACGCGGCGTGACTCGTGGCGCTCGGTACCAATGATGGCGAGACCACCAGCCTCTTTAACCTCGGGCGAAAGCTTGATATCGGTACCACGACCTGCCATATTGGTGGCGATGGTCACAACACCCTTGCCGTTGACCTGACGTCCGGCTTGAGCCACGATGTCGGCCTCCTTCTGGTGCAGTTTCGCATTCAGCACATTATGCTCGATGTGACGCAGACTGAGCTGGCGGCTCAGGCGCTCAGAGATTTCAACCGAAGTGGTACCCACCAGCGTTGGTCGGCCCTCATCGCGCATCTTAACGATTTCCTCAATCACAGCGTTGAACTTCTCCTTTTCGGTCTTGAACACACGGTCGGGGTTGTCCTTACGGATGACTGGGCGGTTGGTGGGGATGTTCACAACATCGAGTTTGTAGATTTCCCAGAACTCACCTGCCTCGGTCATGGCGGTACCGGTCATACCAGCGAGCTTGTGGTACATGCGGAAGTAGTTCTGCAGGGTAATGGTGGCGAAGGTCTGTGTAGCAGCCTCAACCTTTACACCCTCTTTTGCCTCGATGGCCTGGTGCAGACCGTCGCTGTAGCGACGACCTTCCATGATACGTCCCGTCTGCTCATCCACAATCTTCACCTTTCCTTCCTCGTCGACGATGTACTCGTCATCGCGGTTGAAGAGTGTGTAGGCTTTAAGCAGCTGAGTGACTGTGTGGACGCGCTCGGCCTTCACAGAATAGTTTTGCAGCAACTCGTCTTTCTTAGCTAGTTTTTCCTCTTCGCTCAATGGCTCATTGGTCACTGCCGAGAGTTCGCTTGCGATATCAGGTAGCACGAAGAACTTGGGGTCGTCGGTGCCTCGAGTGAGTACGTCGATACCCTTATCGGTGAGCTCTACGGTGTTGTTCTGCTCCTCGATGATGAAGTATAGAGGATCGGTAACAACGTGCATCTCACGGCTATTGTCCTGCATATAGAACGCCTCGGTCTTGAGCATAGCCTGCTTAACACCTTCCTGCGAGAGGAACTTGATGAGAGGCTTGTACTTGGGCAGACCCTTGAATGCACGGTAGAGCAGCAGAGTGCCTTCCTTGGCGGTTGCTGGGTCGTCGCTAGCCATCATGCGTCGTGCGTCGCTAAGCAACTGTGTAACTAGGCTGCGCTGTGCGGCATATACACGCTCCACGTTGGGCTTGTACTCGTCAAACATCTGATCCTCGCCACGTGGCACTGGACCAGAGATGATTAATGGTGTACGGGCATCGTCGATAAGCACCGAGTCCACCTCGTCGACGATGGCGTAGTGGTGTGGACGCTGCACGCAGTCCTCGGGAGCCATTGCCATATTGTCACGAAGGTAGTCGAAACCGAACTCGCTGTTGGTACCAAAGGTGATGTCGCAGTTGTAGGCTGCACGACGTTCCTCGCTGTTGGGCTCGGTCTTGTCGATACAAGCCACGCTCAAGCCGTGGAACATATAGAGTGGACCCATCCATTCCGAGTCACGTTTAGCAAGGTAGTCGTTGACGGTAACCACATGTACACCACATCCTGCCAGGGCATTGAGGAACACTGGCAAGGTGGCAACGAGAGTCTTACCCTCACCAGTTGCCATCTCGGCAATCTTGCCTTGATGGAGCACCGAGCCACCAATGAGCTGAACGTCGTAGTGGACCATGTTCCACGTCATCTCGTTGCCACCGGCTTCCCAGTGGTTATAGTAGATGGCTTTATCGCCCTCAATGTCGAGGAAGTCATGTCCGTCGGCAGCGAGTTTGCGGTCGAAGTCGGTAGCAGTCACCTCTATTGTCTCGTTCTCGGTAAATCGCTTGGCGGTCTCCTTGACGATAGCAAAGACAGTGGGTAGCACCTCGTCGAGTTTCTCCTCGATGCGGTCGAGAATTTCCTTCTCGATCTTGTCAATTTTAGTCCACAGCGGTTCGCGCTCCTCATATTCAAGGGTTTCGATTTCGGCCTTAATGGCAGCGATTTCGTCGCGCTGAGGTTTCACATACTCTTGAATCTCTTGCTTGATTGCGGCACTGCGGGCACGCAATTCATCGTTCGACAGTTTCTCAATATCGGGGTAAACGGCCTGAATCTTACGCACAATTGGCATAAGCTTCTTGAGGTCACGCTCACTCTTGTTGCCGAAGATGGATTTTAAAAAACTATTAAGTGACATATTTGTTATATGATGTTTTATTTGCCAATATGAAAAGGGATTACGGCAAAAAACGTGCCAATTCCCTAACCAAGCTGCAAAGGTACAAAAAAGTTTTCAGTTATTGGTTATAAGTCAGCAGTTTTTTAAATAAGGTGGGAGGAGAGAGGGAGAGGTGGGAGGAGAGAGGAGAGAGTGGTTTCGCATGGGGGCGTTTGAGATCGGGTGGGACAGTTTTTAAAAAAAATTTTGGTTTTCATGGAATGATTGGGACAAGTGGGACAAAATGGATAATTTTTATTTAATCTCACAAAGTTGCACCTGGCGGTGTCGAAAAGCCTGCTTGTGCAGGATTTTTGAAACATGGAATCAGTGTGTTCAGTTGACTCGGTGGTCATACTCCCCCTGTATCCCCCTCTATCTTAGAGGGGGAGCTAATAATGGCACCATCTAGGTCTATCTTAGAGGGGGAGTTGATTGGAATCGGTGGAATCACTTGACTCACCTGACTCACCTGACTCAGTTGACTCGGTTTTTGCCACTTCTGGCGGAGTGGAAATTTGGTGGGACAAAATGGAAAAATTTTATTTAATCTCACAAAGTTGCAACTATCGTTGTCGCAAAGCCTGTTTGCGCAGGGATTTTTTTGTTTTATTCATGGTAAACTCTTTTTATACTATTAGTAGTGTACGTGTGTGCGCAAAGGTAGTGGATGGAGGGTTGTGGGGCAAGGTTAAAAAGGAAAGCACACTGCGGTACGCTTTTATGAGAGAGTGAAAAATGTTGTTTTATCAGCCCCGTGAGTCAAGTTAGTGACGGATGTTTGTAAGTGAGCGCAAGAGTAGGGTGGCTGCGAGAGGTAGGAACGCAGTATTGGGTGCCTGCAGACTGCTTAGCCAAACGACCGCCATGGTTGCAATGAGTGCGAGGTTGATAAGGTGAGCCCATCGCAGTGCTTTGGATGCTTTCTTGATCCAAGGCAAGATAGCCAGCGAGAGCTGCAATGGATTGAGCCATAGGATGTTGTAGTTTGGCATTGTTGCTTCGTGGGTGGATATAAACTCGATGAAGAAGATGAGACACCCAGCCAAGCTTGCAACGATGAAGAGCACGGTGTCAAACCAGCGTGATGGTGACCTGCGGCGCCAGTCGCGCGCAGTGATGACTATTGTGATAGCGAGTAGTAGCAGAGCGAAGAACAAGGGTGTTAGGTACCATGGTGTGGGTGGTGCCACGATGCCGTTATCGTCGCCAGGTGCTATCACTGTTGTGCGGCTCACCAATGGCATGGTGTTGCCATTCTGGTTTACTGTAATACTATCGATAGCGTGCATTAGGAATAGCGGCACAAAGGTTTGGGTGCGAGCATCTATTACTGTGTCGCAGGCGGCACCTAATGCGAGGTCGATGCCAAACTGTTCCCATGGATAGTTGCGTGTGTAATGGCTCATGACCTGTCGCAGGGTGTTGCCCACGATGTAGTTGCAGTGAGTGTAGTCGAGTTCGTGTCCTATGGCAGATTCTATCACGTCGCGCGGACGTGTTGAGCAGTTGTCGCTGAAGTGGCGATAGCGGTACTCTCGATTAGCAGGCTGCACGTTCCATGCTAGCATGTCCCATACTTTCTGCGCTTGCTCAGGAGTGAGGTTGAGGTCTTGCTGCACCATTTTGCGGCCTTTTTTCACTCCACCGTCGACTTGTGGAGGCATTACAGCACACAGGTAGTCGGTCTCACCCATAATGTAACGGGTGACGAACCCTGGAGAGTTGAAATCGAATACACCATAGTTGATGTAGTAGTTGCCTGTTGAATCGGAGATGAGGATTTCGCTGTGTCCAAACACCTCGAACACTTCATTGCCTGGATAGAAAGTGATGAGGCTCACCTTAACCGGGTGTGAGGATGTAGAGTCGGTTTGAGCAGCGCTGTTTATATTGCTGAAAGCTATAACGATAATCAGAGCTATTATGTGCCAAAAAAGTCGTTTCATTGCCTCAATATAGTTATATGTGTGCAAAGATAGTAAAAAGTTTTTAGTTGTTAGTTTTTTTAGTTGTTGGTTTGTATAAAAAGAAAAAGCCCGGCTCTCACGAGTGGGACTTTAAATTTATGAATAGAATCTGTATAGAAAAGTGCAATATAATATTGCTGTCCTAATTATTATGCGATGCAAAGGTACTATATTTTTGGAAATCATCAAAGGTTAATATTTCTAATAAAATGGTTGATATTTCAATTATTCCATTTTTCTTATCGTTTTAGGTGGTTTTTTCATCTTTTTTCGAAAAAATAATCGGCTTATTTGGGAATATATTCAATTAAACGTTATTTTTGTAAAGTAAAAAATCCCTAAAATTATTAAGTTATGAAGACTAGATTTTTAATACTTTTTGTGCTGATAGCTCTCGTTGCTAATGCAGCACCAAAAATCAAGACGCAACATTTTGAAGTTAAGGACTCTATCCGCATGTTTGACAAAGAGGACCTTCAGGGTTTAGGGTTTAAGTTCACCAAAACCGTGAATGCCGAATGGCCCGTTACCATCAATGGCAAGAAGTCGCAAGCCCTCAACGATTTCTTGGTTGAAGAAGTGTTCTATGCTAGCCATAACACGCAAAGTTTCCCTAAAATCCCGACAGACATTAAGTCGCTCACTAGCTGCGTGAAGCATTGGGTGGGTTACATTCTGCGTTCCAACACAATGGTAAATGATTTTGTCGTCAAAGAATATGGGGCTCCTGGAGTCAAGGATATTAACAGCAACGATGAACCAATGAGTTGCTGGTATGAAACACTTGATTTCAATTATAGCCACGCTGTGGGAAATCTTATGTTCTTTGTCGAAAACGGAGATTCTTACTATGGTGGTGCCCACAACATGTTTGCATCCGATTATCTCGCCTTTGATGCTTCGCTCGATAAGCCCATTCGCGTGACCGACATCGTAACCAGCTTGCGCAAGGTTCGCCGCATGCTGCCTAGCTACGACAAGCGCGACAAGGACGTTAAAATGTGGGATAATATTGGAGAACAGGAAATTACTAACTTCTATATCAAGGACGGAAAAATGGTCTTTGTCTTTGCTCCTTATGCTGTGGGTCCCTTCTGTGATGGCATTGTAGAAGTACCCATCCCATTAAAGACCTTGAAAGCCAAAAAACTCCTTACCCCTTACGGCAAGAAGCTGCTCAAATAGTTATCAGTTCTGATTGCTAATTACTCCAAAGTACTGCGCGATAGAGGGCAGTGGGGCTGGGTGTTGTGAGGCATAAGGCGCCAGAGCTAAGGCGTCCCTTTTCAAATACTGGTTCTTGTAGCTCGCGCCACGGAATGCTTGTGCTGCTGCGTTGCTCAATGGTGAAAGTCCCTGTTGTGGCAGGGGCTAGAACTTTGTCGCCCAACACGCTTGTTATAGCACCCATCGTGGTGCGCAAGTTCAGTTCAACGCATGGGTTGAGGCCTGTATTGAGGCTAGAGTGGAGAGTGGAGAGGTGGGAGGGAAGATCCGCCGATTGTGCAATGTGCGTTGTGCGTTGTGCATTATTGAAGAGGAGCATGTCGACGCCAAGCCAACCAGTGTAGTGAGGTGCTACCAGTTCGTCGAGCACCTGCGTGAGAGCAATGACCACATTGTCGAGAATGGGGCATTGCTCGGTGATTCTTTGTTTTAAAACTTCGCTCGAAGCCACCTCGCCATGGCTATACTGGCTGTGACTATCGGTATCGAACACCGAGTAGCCACGCACCGTTGCTTTGCCGCCACTGCAGTGATACTCTACCGCGAAGTCCATCGTTTTGTTGAACGCAATTTCGCAAAGTAATGACCCTTGCCGTTTCAATGCTCCACGGCACCACTGTTCAAGTTCGGGTGATGTACCGGCTGTGGTGTGGTAGATGCCACGTCCGCTGCTCGACCATGGTGTCTTGATGTAGCACTGGCGGTGCTTCTCGACAAACGCCATCACTTCGCCAGTTGTGGCAAGCTCGACGGGAGCTGAACATAGCTGGCGGCCGAGCAGTTCCTGCAAGCGCATGTGGATAAGTGTGGAAACTCGTCTGTGTGACAAGCCGCGTAAGTAGTAAATCTCGTCTTTCGAGGGGACACTATCGCAATTGGCTCCCCACTTTATTAGGCGTCGGCGCATGTCAAGGCACCACCCCCACGGTATAATTCGATAATCGCTCAAGTGTCGCAACTGGTTGCGCTTGACGGCATGAATGTTGAGACCGAGGGTTGCGTTCAGATGCTCGAGCCACTCGGCATCGAGGTCACTGTCGGTAATGAGTAACGAGCCTGGTTCGGCAATGAAAGCAGGAAGCACAGCCAGGTCGGCAGCCATCTGCAAGGCGAATGGTGGAGCCACATAGTTAATGCCACCTGTCGCGAGCGCCAGGTCGTTCTGTGGATTAAAATAGTATACCTTCTTCACTGATTTTTTACACAAATTACCACGAATTATCCACAAATTTTTATTTAATCATTTTATATTTTGATATACTCTTCTTCTCAATGGGTTTCATGTTTACATCAACTAATATACATTCATTTGTGCGCTTGTCAAAAGCATATCTTTCGGTTCTCAAACTCTCTTCGCCAAAATTAAATAATATACCAATTGGTTTCATTGTGAGACGCAAATAGTTGAAAAGTTGAGCTCTATGTGCTGGAATCAATTCTGTTACTGATTTTAATTCAACAATTATGTCATCAACAACAAGGTCTAATCGATAATATTTATCCATTAGTTCGCCTTTGTAATAGCAAGGCAGACTTACTTCGCATTGGCTCTCAATACCTTGATTTTTTAGCTCACGATGAAGTGCTTCATTATAAACAGGTTCTAAAAGCCCCCAATTTAGCTCATTGTGGACCTCCATAGCAGCTCCTACAATTTTGTATACCAAGTCTTTATAGATGCAAGCATCCATATATTTTAATTTGATAATTTGTGGTCGATTTATGGTAATTTGTGTTATGCAAACTAATTAGTCGTAGAGGGTCTTGACGGCGAGGTTGATGTTATAGTATTTGACCTTGCCTGTCACATCCTTGATGACCTTGATGAATGGCGGGAACTTGGTCTCCTCGCCCTTGGTCTCGCTGTCCATTTCAAGTATGCTGAATCCAGGATCTGGGTCGATGAACTGGTCAAGCTCATAGTATTGGCCTTCCCAGATGAAGCTCTTGCGAATCTTGTGAATTGACTGGCGGGTGGGATCGGCGAGTGCCATCATGCTCATATATTGGTTGTAGCTGATGTTACGCTCGGTAACGATGCGCTCGTTGTCGCCCACGGTCTTGGTGGTGGTTTGCAGGTAGACATATTTTCCTTGCATCATGCGCTTGCGCAGGCGCACAACTGTGCCTGGCTCGCTCATGAGGTAGGTCTGTACGATATCGGTCTCGATAGCATTTGGTATTTCTCCAACCACCTCGACCATAAACTTGCGCTCGTTCTCGATGGGTGCCGGGATTCCAAGCACATTAGAAATCTCGCGCAGCACACGCCGAATCTTGTTCTCGAAATTCTCGCTATTGCTAATCACGCGGAGGTGGGGATGTCCTGTCCAAGCGCTGCGAAGTTTCTTGTCGAGTGAGCATGCAAGATCAACGCCCTCGGTGCGTGCCTCGTTGTTGCTGGTAGTATAGAATTCGGCGGCACCGTCGGCTGCTGTGACAAGGTGAAGCACAGCATCGTAGCGTGAGTCGCGCAACTTGTCGATGGGAATGTCAACCTCCTGAGTGATAGCCTGCCAAGTCTCGGGGCTGAGGTAAACCGAGATGTCCATGGTGCCTCGGTCGCACACTAGCAGCACTGGTTTCTCGCTCTCGGCGGCTATTGCGGCAAATCGGTCCTCAAGGTCGAGCTGCAGCTGCAGAGTCGCTTTTTCGGCCTGATAGAACTGTGCCTGATTCTTGGTGAGGTAGTTGACTCCGCCGACGGCAAACATGGTAGGCACTTCGGGGACTGTGTATACTTGGTAACCCAGGTTAGAGAAATGCTCTACCACCTTGGCGAGCGCTGTGGTCTTTCCGGCGCATGGGCCACCAGTAAGCACCACTTTTGTTATCTTGCTCATACAGATATATTTAATGGTTAGAAAATGCGCGGTTATTTTTAGAAAAGACAAAGATAATAATTTTTTTTGGTTTTCACACAAATTACCGTCAATTGTACATTAAATTGAATGATAATTTGTGCAAAGTGCTGGATGATTTATGCATTTTTGGTTTTTTGTTTTTGGACATAATAATTATTTTATCTTTTATTGTTTTGTATATTTGGAAAAATATACTACCTTTGCGCCCATTGTAAGTTTTTGATTTACAGCCTAAAAATATAATAAACCAAACAAAATTTATATTTATACACAAACTTATTTTATTTAAACAAAAACCCAAATTAAAAATGAAAAAAAATTTACTATTTCTGATGCTGGCACTCATCGCCTGCGCGTTTGGAACGCGTGCCGATGAGTTGACAGTGTATGAAGGAACATCCACTAGTGGTTATGTTCCAGCATACCTTGGCTATTGGGATCAGTTTACAAGAAGCCAGTACGTAATCCCTGCAGCTGATTTGGAGAACATGAATGGTTGCACAATCAATGCTATCAAGTTCTACACTAACACAAGTAATATTCCTTATGCACCAACTTCTACAGCTGATGTGTACTTGATGGAGGTAGATTATACTTCAATAAGTGCTTTCGAACCAAAAGCAAATGGTACTATCGTGTATCAAGGTACTGTATCTGTTGTGAAGAACAGTGATAATACTGGTGGAGAAATGACAATTGAGTTTTCTACTCCTTATAATTATGATGGTGGTAATCTGCTCATTGGCATTGAAAACACTACCAAAAATGATTATAAATTCATTTATTTTTTAGGACAAAGTGTTACTGGTGCGTCAATTGCTGGTTCCAACTCCTCAAGTTTGGATAATGTATCTGCTACTCCCCGCAATTTTATTCCTCAGACAACCTTTATTTATGAAAATGCAGCCCCAGTTGACTACAAAGCAAGCGTGTCGCCCAATGCCATCGACTTTGGCAAATTAGCTCCAAATGCCTCGGCTTCGAAGACCGTTACCATTAAGAATAAAGGAACTAATGCAATCACGCCCTCATTGAGTGGCATCAGTGCTCCATTCAGCACCGACTATGTTTCTACCACAATTAATGGTGGTGACGAGTTGACCTTTAATGTGACCTTCAATCCAACAGAAATAGGAACATACAACCAGACTCTCACCATCGACTGTGGCTATACCGATGGCATCTTTAATGTAGCTTTGTCTGGTACTAGTGCTAAAGAGATTACTATAGCCGATGGAACTGTAACAAGTGAATATCTTCCTATTTATGGTTGGAATCATGGCTATTACTTACAACAAAATCAGTTTGTATATCCAGCCTCAATGATGACTTCTTTTGTTGGCAAGAAACTGAAATCTATAACATTTTACCCTGCTGAAGTATCATCAGGATATTCAACATATAAAGGTGTTAACTTCTATAATGGGTCTGTAACCATATCGCTTGCAAGTGTTGAAGAAGGTTCTATCACATTTACTTCATCAGAAAATATTGCCCAGTCTCCCGAAGGTTTGACACAAGTTGGTACAATTACCATGCCTCAAATACCACAAACCAATTTAACTGAATGGACAATTACTTTTGGTGAAGAAGGTTACAACTATTATGGTGGTGATTTGTTAGTTGATGTGACTAATGTCAAGGGCAACGATGGCCGTACTTATTTCTATGGAATCACAACTGATAATTATTCAGGCTATTATTGTTCAAGTTCTACAGCAAAAACAGGTTCTAAATTCCTTCCAAAGGCAACTTTCTCTTTTGAGGATGCAGTCGCTCAAGTTACTGTTACTCCCACTGAATTGACCTTTGGCGGTGAGAGCTTCGTTATTGGAAACACCGACACCAAGACTTTCAAAGTTACTAATACTACTGACGAAGACGTTATTCTCACTCGCAACGATGAGAGCGGATTCTACAGTATTGCACCCACCACCATTGAGGCTGGCGCTACAAGTGTGACAGTTAACGTGACCTATGCTCCCACGAGTGCTGGCACTCACAATGCTACCGTAACTGTAGGCGACAAGACTGTGACTTTAAATGGTGCTTCAGTTGCTCCTATTATCAGTGGTACAGTAACTCCTGCCGAGTTGACTTTTGAGACATATGAGAACGTTTCGTCAACTCGGACCATCACAATTGAAAATACCGGCAACACCGCCTTTACACCTGCATTTAGCAGTATCGAGGCTCCTTTCAGCATTGAAGATGCTACCGAGATTGCTGCAGGAGAGAGTAAGGACTTCGTTGTTACTTACGCTCCTACCGCTATTGGCACCAACAATAGCACACTCACTGTTGATATTAACGGTACTACCACCAATATTGCCCTTAGCGGTACTGCTACCGAGGTTCCACCTATTGTAACTGTTGCTGATGACGGAATAAGTATGTCTGACTCATATGGATACTCTCCTATACCAGTTGAAGGAAAATATTTTGATGAAGAAGGAACTTATGGTCAGACTATTTACAACAAGAGTGATTTGGGTCTCCTTGCTGGTAAAAATATAACCAAAGTTAAGTATTATTCAAATACTACATTTGATGCTGATAAAATTGGCGGCACAGTGCTTGAGATTTACCTGATGGAAACAGAAGATGATGAAATACAAGTTGAATCATATAGTGCTCAACCTTTGACTTTTGAAGGCGCGCCATTAGGTGAATATACTGTTAAGGGCAATGAGAAGGATATTGAATTTGAATTAACAACCCCATTCGCTTATTCTGGTGACAAGAATCTAGCCATTCAAGTAAGAGTTAAGACTGCATCTCCACAAACAGGAACTAGATATCAGGCCATTGATTGGATTGGAGAGGCTGCAGACAAGTGGATTAGTTGTTACAAATATGGTAATAGCCCTAGTCGTTCACTCACCCTTCCCAAGACAACATTCACTTATGAGAAAGAAGATCCGCATACTATCACCCTTGCTGAGCTTTGCAGGACAGGTGTGATCACCGAAGGCGAGAACGAGTACACTATTAAAGACCAGCTTATTGGAGTCTATGCAGACGATGTAAAGGGTATCCTTTGGTGTAAAGACCAGGGCAACGCCTCAGTTTTCTCTACCTCTATCAATGATGGTCAGGTGGACTTTTTGAAGAATGACCCACTAGCACAGAATGGTCGTGATTGGGACCAGAGCAACTGGATAGCACTTCACTTCTCAACACCAACCTCCACCAATAATATAGGCTTATTGGTTAATGGTGCTGTAAACCGCTACATCAAGCCTGGTACTGTGAAAGGTACGTTGATTGATGATGTGAACTACGCATTGAGGATGGATCTTGACCAGTTGGAACTTGTAGAACAATCAGATGCTCCTGACATTAACCCTGATTACATTCCTAACGTTTATTGTCCAGCTAACTTCATGCCTACCAACTTGAACATTTGGGGCAACGAAGAGGATGGTGGCTATACCACAGGTAGCGACCAAAACTACTTCTTCATGAATCCTAAGATTCAGGAGATATGCGAGGTTACATATGCCCAATGGGATAAAACACATGGGTGCTTCACAGTTCCCACTTCCAGCGGCTTTGACGGAGCATTCTATATAGGAACGGGATACAATGTTATTCAAAGTCAAAACTTCAACTCCAGTTTGCAGGATGAGCATATTTACAGGTTTAAAGCCATCGTACAACGTTCAGATAAGGATAATTATGGACCTAAGAACGTTACCACTCCAGCCACAGGCATCACTCTTTATCCAGTAGACCTCGATCCAGCAAACAGTGAGATACATACCGCCATCAACACTATTAATGTGAATGGTGAGGTTGAGAGCGTGAAGTACTATAATGTTGCTGGAATTGAGAGCGACGTACCATTCGAGGGTGTGAACATTGAGGTTACAACCTATACTGATGGTTCTCGCACAAGCCGCAAGATTATGAAGTAAATATTCGTGAATCGAGGATCGAATTTCGTGAATCGATAACGAGCATAGGCTGAAAGAGCAGGGCGACCCCACAAGGGCCGCCCTCTTTGCGTCCTTTTGGAGGGTTGTAAAAAAAGCATTATCTTTGCAAAGTCGGACGGGGTTCGGACAAAGTCAGACATGGTCAGACATTGTCGGACTAAGACGGACGATAGCATTGAAATGAACGTTCAGCGGACGAGAAAGGTCTCGTCCCTACTATTCCACTAATAACAGACTACTGAGAACTGACTTATGGGTGTGATATTGCAGGTTGAGGAATTGACCAAGTCGTTTGGCTACGACTTGCTCTTCGGTGATATCTCCTTCGGACTTGACGAGGGCGATAAGGTGGGCCTTATCGCTAAAAACGGCACGGGGAAGAGTACGCTGCTTAATCTGCTTGCTGGCGTCGATACGCCCGACAGTGGCACTATCATTTACCGCAACAACTTACGTATAGGGTATCTGCCACAAATTCCCACTTTTGAGGGCGCCAAGACGGTTATCGACGCTTGTCTTGAGGGGGACGACCCAAGGGCGAGGGCAGTGCTTGCCTATGAGCGCGCGGCACAGAGTGGCGACGGCGATGCCCTCACCTCAGCCATCCAGGCGATGGACTCGAGCCACGCTTGGGACTATGAGGAGCGCTTTAAACAGGTGCTAACGAAATTGAAGATTGATGACTTTGGGCAGCGCGTGAGCGAACTGAGTGGCGGTCAGGTGAAACGTGTAGCGCTCGCCAAGATATTGATTGATGAGCCCGAATTTCTTATCCTTGACGAGCCGACCAACCACCTTGACATTGACATGATAGAATGGCTGGAGCATTACCTGCAGCGCAGCACTATGACGCTGCTCATGGTGACCCACGACCGCTATTTCCTTGACAACATATGTTCGCGCATCCTTGAGATGGACCAGCAGGAGATATTTGCCTATGAGGGCAACTACAACTATTACCTTGAGAAACGTGCCGAGCGCATTGAGGCGCAGAATGCCCAGGTGGAGAAAGCACGCAACCTGTTGCGCACCGAGCTCGAGTGGATGCGCCGCCAGCCACAGGCACGCCAGCACAAGGCACAGTATCGCATCGATGCATTCTACGAGCTCAAGGAGCGCGCTCAGGGCTACCGCGAGAAAGGCGACGTGCGCCTGACGGTGAACTCGGCCTACATCGGCAAGAAAATCTTCACCGCCCACCACGTGAGCAAAGCTTATGGCGACAAGGTGATACTCAAAGACTTTGAGTATACCTTCGCACGCTACGAGAAACTGGGCATTGTGGGCGACAACGGCGTGGGCAAGTCGACGTTTATTAAGATGCTGCTTGGCGAGGTGCCGTGCGACAGCGGTTCGTTTGAGATTGGAAAGACTGTGCGCTTTGGCTATTACAGTCAGGAAGGCATGCAGCTCGACGAGAGTAAACAAGTGATTGATGCCGTGCGCGACATAGCCGAGTATATCTACTTTGACGAGAAGACACACTACACAGCAGCGCAGTTCCTGAACCTATTCCTTTTTACAAATGCCGACCAGCAGAAGTATATTTCGACATTGAGTGGAGGTGAGAAACGGCGCCTGTATCTGGCGATGGTGCTCATGGGCAAGCCCAATTTCCTAATCCTTGATGAGCCCACTAATGATCTTGACATCTCGACACTTGAAATTCTGGAAGACTATCTGTCGCGTTTTAACGGTTGCGTGATAATAGTGAGCCACGACCGCTTCTTCATGGACCGAACGGTGGATCACACCTTTGTGTTCCTGGGCGATGGGGTCGTGAAGGACTTCCCCGGAAACTACAGCGAATATCGTGCTTGGAAGGAATATCATGACCGCGAGGCTGCCGAGGCCGCTCGTGCCGCTGCTAAGCCTAAGGAGAAGGTGCAATATAACGTGCGCGACAACTCGCGCAAACTTACTTATAAGGAAAAGCGTGAGCTGGAACAACTCACAATTGAAATTGACGAGCTTACAACCGAGAAAAAGGCGCTAGACACACTCTTCGCCAGCGGTGAGGTGATTACAGACATGGACCAGAAGAGCGCCCGCTATAGCGAATTGCAAGACTTGCTCGAGGAGAAGGAGATGCGCTGGCTGGAGCTCAGTGAGAAGGAATAATTTTCAGTGGAGAGTTGAGAGGGAGAGTTGAGAGAAATAAAAACTGCCAGCCCGGTTGTGGACTGGCAGTTCTTTAAATGTGGTTGGCGATTGTTAGTCGCTGCACTTAGCGCTAATGTACTCGCGGTTAAGGCGTGCGATGTTGCTCAGCTTGATGTTCTTGGGGCACTCGGCTGCGCAGGCACCAGTGTTGGTGCAGTTACCGAATCCCAGCTCGTCCATCTTTTGCAGCATAGCCTTTACGCGCTTCTTGGCCTCGGCCTTACCTTGTGGCAGGAGAGCGAACTGGCTTACCTTAGCTGAAACGAAGAGCATAGCCGAACCGTTTTTACAAGCAGCCACGCAAGCACCGCAACCGATGCAGCTAGCGCTGTCCATTGCCTCGTCGGCAGCCACCTTGCTGATGGGGATGGCGTTGGCGTCTTGTGCGCCACCGGTGTTGAAGCTTACGTAACCACCAGCCTGCTGAATCTTATCGAAGGCGTTGCGGTCGACCATGAGGTCCTTGATAACGGGGAACGCTGCCGAGCGCCAAGGCTCAACGGTGATGGTCTCACCATTCTTGAAGCGGCGCATGTAGAGCTGGCAAGTGGTAGCTCCGGTAGCGGGTCCATGAGGATGGCCGTTGATGTATAGTGAGCACATACCGCAAATACCCTCGCGGCAGTCGTGGTCGAAAGCTACGGGTTCCTCTCCACGCTCAACGAGTTGCTCATTGAGAATATCGAGAGTCTCAAGGAACGAAGTGTCGGTGGGGATGTCCTGCAACTCATAAGTCACAAATTCACCCTGCGCTTTAGGATTAGCTTGGCGCCAAATTTTCAGTTTGATAGAAATACTTGTCTCCATACTTTTAGATACTGTTTTAGTGTTTATGACTTATAGTTACGTGTTTGAACCTTAATTGCCTCGTAGTGTAGAGGCTCCTTGATGAGCGATGGCGCCTTGGTGTCGTCGTCGTTGTACTTCCAGCAAGACACGTAGAAGAAGTTCTCGTCGTCGCGCTTGGCTTCGCCTTCCTCGGTCTGGTGCTCCTCACGGAAGTGTCCACCACATGATTCCTCGCGGTTGAGAGCATCGTAGGCGATGAGCTCACCCATGGTGATGAAGTCGCGCAGGCGGAATGCCTTGTCGAGCTCGATGTTCATGCCGTCTTGAGTGCCAGGCACGAAGAGGTTGGTCTCAAACTCCTTGCGGAGTTCCTTAATCTTCTCGAGAGCAGTCTCGAGGCTCTCTTTGGTTCGACCCATTCCCACATAGTCCCACATGATGTTACCAAGTTCCTTGTGGATAGAGTCAACCGAGCGATTACCCTTGATGTTCATCAGGTTGTCGAGGTTGGCTTGAACGCGCTCCTCGGCTTCCTCAAACTCTGGGAGGTCGGTGCTGAAACGTGGCACAGTGATTTGGTCGCTCAAGTAGTTCTGGATAGTGTAGGGGAGCACGAAGTAACCATCGGCGAGACCCTGCATCAGAGCCGAAGCACCGAGTCGGTTAGCACCGTGGTCGCTGAAGTTACACTCACCAATGGCGAAGAGACCCTTAACCGAAGTCTGGAGCTCATAGTCAACCCAGATACCACCCATTGTGTAGTGGATAGCTGGATAAATCATCATTGGGTTGTAGTATTTCACGCCGTTGATTTCGTTGGCGAGCTCGCCAGGATTAACATCGGTGATTTCCTCATACATGTCGAAGAGGTTGCCATAACGCTGGCGAACCACGTCGATGCCCAGACGGTTGATAGCTTCGCTGAAGTCGAGGAACACGGCTTGACCTGTGTTGTTAACGCCGAAGCCCTTGTCGCAGCGCTCCTTGGCGGCGCGGCTAGCCACGTCGCGTGGAACGAGGTTACCGAAAGCTGGATAGCGGCGCTCGAGATAGTAGTCGCGATTCTCCTCGGGGATGTCGCTACCCTTGATCTCGCCAGCTTGTAGACGCTTAGCGTCTTCAATGTCTTTAGGAACCCAGATGCGTCCGTCGTTACGCAGTGACTCACTCATGAGGGTGAGCTTCGACTGCTTGTCGCCGTGACGTGGGATGCAGGTGGGGTGAATCTGAACGTAGGCTGGATTAGCAAAGTAAGCACCCTTGCGATAGCAAGCCATAGCGGCGCTCACGTTGCAAGCCATAGCGTTGGTTGAGAGGAAATAGGTGTTGCCATAACCACCAGTGGCAATTACCACAGCGTGGGCAGCAAAGCGCTCGAGCTTACCAGTAACAAGGTTCTTGGCGATGATACCACGTGCGCGGCCGTCGATGATAACCACGTCGTGCATCTCATAACGGTTGTAGCTCTTCACATTGCCCATCTCAATCTGGCGGTTAAGTGATGAGTAAGCACCGAGCAGCAACTGCTGGCCAGTCTGTCCCTTAGCATAGAAAGTGCGGCTTACTTGAGCACCACCGAATGAACGGTTAGCGAGCAAGCCACCATATTCGCGAGCGAAAGGAACACCCTGTGCCACGCACTGATCGATGATGTTGTTAGAAACCTCGGCAAGGCGGTAAACGTTGGCCTCGCGAGCGCGATAGTCGCCACCCTTAACAGTGTCGTAGAAGAGGCGGTAAACCGAGTCACCGTCGTTCTGATAGTTTTTAGCAGCATTGATACCACCCTGTGCAGCAATAGAGTGAGCACGGCGTGGTGAATCCTGAATGCAGAAGTTCATAACCTTGAAACCCATCTCACCAAGAGTGGCAGCAGCGCTGGCACCTGCCAGACCAGTACCTACAACGATGATGTCGAGACGGCGCTTATTGGCTGGGTTAACAAGTTTTTGATGTGCCTTATAGTTGGTCCATTTCTCAGCTACAGGTCCCTCGGGGATCTTAGAGTCGATGACTGGCTGAGCAACGTTGTTCTTAATGTTTTCTTCCATTTTGAAAAGTTTTAAATGATTAATTACTCAGCAAGATTAACATGCTCCAATGCATTCGTAGCCCCACGCAAACTTGCAAGTGAGAGCGATAGCACAAACAGCAAAGATAAGCATCACGATGGTAGCCCACCAGCAACCAATGCATTTCCATCGGTTAAGCCACTTGTCGTTGTTAACGCCAATTGACTGGAAAGCGCTCCAAAAACCGTGGGTGATGTGGAACCAGATGGCAAGGAAGCCAACTAGATAAACTGGTAAAACCCAAGGTTGCTCAAAAGTGGTCTTCAGGGCCATGTAGCCGCTATCGGGAGCCTCGCCCATAATCTCGGGCAATTGCATTTTAGCCCAGAATTGGTACAAGTGCAACACGAGGAAGCACGCTATGATGATGCCCAGCACGAGCATATTTTGCGAAGCCCACTCTACACTCTTTGGGCGTGCAGTAACAGCGTAGCGGTCGTTGCCGCGTGCACTGCGGTTTTGCAGCGTTAGCCAGAAGGCATAGATGATGTGAATCACAAAACCTGCGGCGAGCACAGCAGTGCCCAGCAGAGCATACCAGTTGGCGCCAAGGAACTCGCAAACAGCCTCATAAGCATCGAGCGAATAGACTGCTACTGCGTTCATCAGCGCGTGGAATGTTAAGAATAGGATAAGGAAAAGACCAGTGACACTCATCACCACTTTCCTACCTACCGAAGATTTGAATAACCACATAGTAGATTTTGAATTTAGTTATTAATTGATTTATTTAATTAGTTTTCAATGCAATAGCTGCCACACGCAATGCGCATGGCTGAATTTCAGTGCAAATATACCATTTTTAGGCGTGATTTGCAACCCGTGTGATGAAAAACTTTTATTGTTCTTGTTTTTTGAGAAATTAAATATTATTTTTGCAGTGAAAATAAATAACTATATTAGGTATAAAATATGAAAAAAGGATTATTACTTCTTGCGCTTGCTATGATGTGTCTGCCGATGATGGCCGAACAACGCTCAGCAAGCGAAGCCCAAAATGTTGCTAGTAACTACTTGCGAACCAAAGCATCACACCACCTGATGGGTGTAAGCACACAATCCCCTCAGTTGTCGCTGTCGATGACTGGCACGAATGCCGACAATAAGGT
>JAEEGH010000644.1_pt1 | contig 115833 bp, 111 predicted proteins | sample 9134181 | NCBI WGS metagenome assembly JAEEGH01 (sample SAMN16246544, study PRJNA631951) | gut metagenome | biome: gut microbiome; feature: rumen; material: DP-attached | host: Bos | place: Iran: Karaj | collected 2018-10
TGTTTTTCACGAGCACACGTCTCAATATCAAGGGACAGAGTTTCTTCAAAACGGTCATCTACATGCCGAACCTCATCATGGCGGCGGCATTCTCGATGCTGTTTTACACGCTGTTTTCCCGCGTCGGACCGATCCAGGCGCTGCTCGAAAACTGGGGCGTCATCGATCACACCTTTGACTTCTTCGCCATCCGTGTCAGCGTCCGCGGCATGATCGCGCTGATGAACTTCCTCATGTGGTTTGGCAACACGACGATCGTGCTGATGGCGGGCATCATGGGCATCGACCAAAGCTTGTTTGAATCAGCGACGATCGACGGCGCAAACTCCGTGCAGGTGTTCTTTAAGGTCACGATGCCGCTTCTGATGCCGATCTTCGTCTACTGCCTGATCACGGCAATGATCGGCGGCATTCAGATGTTCGACGTGCCGCAGGTCCTGAGCAAGGGCGACGGTGTGCCGAACGGTACGACGAGAACGCTCGTCATGTATCTGAACGGCTATCTGAAAACCAAGAACCTCGGCATGTCCGGCGCGATCTCCGTGATCATGTTCATCATCACAGGCGGACTCGGCGCGATCGTGTACAAGATGCTTTCCGCGCCGTATAAAGATCAGAACCGCAAGCACAGAGAGAGGAAGGGGAATGTCCTATGAATAAGAGAATCAGCGACAATACCCTCGGAAAGATCAAGCTGATCGTTCTTCGCGTGATCGTTTATGCGATCCTGGTGTTTCTGACGTTCCTTTGTCTGTTCTTCTTCTACCTGATGATCGTTAACGCATCGCGTTCAAACGCGGAGCTTGCAACCGGCTTTTCGATCCTGCCGAAGGGAAATTTCTTCGTCAACCTGAAGAACGCGTGGAACGACGCTTCGATCAACATTCCACGCGGAATGCTGAACAGCCTGATCATTGCGGTGAGCAGCGCAGTCATTACGACATACTTCTCCGCATTGACCGCATACGGCATTCATGCATACAATTTCCGCGGAAAGAAGCTTGTGTTCACGTTTATCATGGCGATCATGATGATCCCGTCGCAGGTTTCCGCGCTCGGCTTTTTGCAGCTGATGACCAAGTGGAATCTTACGGACAGCTATATTCCGCTGATCGTGCCGGGCATCGCGGCGCCGGTCGTGTTCTTCTATATGAAGCAGTACATGGAGAGCGTGCTGCCGCTTGACGTCATCGATGCGGCGCGCGTGGACGGCTCGAATGAGTTCCGCACGTTCAACACGATCGTGCTGCCGATGATCAAGCCCGCGATCGCGGTACAGATGATCTTCTCATTCGTAAGCTCGTGGAACAACTACTTCATTCCCGCGCTGCTGCTGAACAAGGCGGAGCTCAAGACCGTTCCGATCATGATCGCACAGCTGAGAAGCGCGGACTACTCGAAGTTCGACATGGGCAAGGTGTATATGTTCATCCTGCTGGCAATCCTGCCGGTCATGATCGTTTACATCATCCTGTCCAAGTCGATCATCAAAGGCGTTACAGCCGGCAGTGTGAAAGGGTAAATACTTCATTACCTTCCCTCCTGATAACCGCTCTGGTCATGCAGAGCGGTTTCTTTCAAAAAACAGCATTTCAAAATAGGAGCAATCGAATGAGAATCTGGAACGGTTATCAAAAAGGTGTCAACCTCGGCGGATGGTTTTCCCAGTGCGACCACACGCAGAAACGGTATGACGCCTTCATCCGCGACGAAGATTTCGCGGTGATCAAAAGCTGGGGCGCGGATCATGTGCGTGTGCCGATCGATTATGAGCTTTTGGAGGATCAGAGCGGCACACCGCGGAAGGACGGATACCGGCGCCTCAAAAAGACGATCGATCTCTGCAGACGGAACGGGCTCAATATGGTCCTTGATCTGCATAAAACGGCGGGCTTTTCTTTCGACGCAAACGAGGGGGAAGCGGGATTCTTTGACAACGAAGCGTATCAGGAACGGTTTTACCGGCTTTGGGAACGCATAGCGGCGCAGTTCGGAAACGATGCGGACATGCTGGCATTCGAGCTTTTGAACGAGGTCACGGAAAAGGACTACCGCGATACATGGAACCGGATCGCAGCGACCTGCATCCGCCGCATCCGCGCGATCGCGCCGAATGTGTGGATCCTCGTCGGCGGGTATTATCACAACAGCGCCGTCGCGGTCAAGGACATTGACGTGCCGTATGACGACCGCATCGTCTATAACTTCCATTGCTATGAGCCTTTGATCTTCACGCATCAGGGCGCGGACTGGATTTCCACAATGGATCCCGCGTTCCGGATCCCGGTCACGGCAACCTTTGCGGAAATGGCAGAAGCGGACGTTCGCATGGGAACGCTGTCCTGCGCAGGGTACGACCGGTTCCCGATGGATACGGTGCTTTCGCCCGCGTACTTTGAAGCGTTTATGGCGGAGGCGGTTTCGGTCGCCGAACGAAAGAACGTGCCGCTGTACTGCGGCGAATACGGCGTGATCGACCGCGCAAAACCGGAGGACGCCGTCGAATGGTTCCGCATGATCCACACGGCGTTTGAAACGTACGGCATCGGCCGCGCCGCGTGGAGCTACCGCGAAATGGATTTCGGCATTTCCGACGCGCGCATGGACGCCGTGCGGGAAGAACTGCTGCGGTATCTGTGATTTTCAGAAAAGCCTCTTCAGAGGAGGTTCGTCAAGAGGGTATTTCAAACTCTTTCTTTCGGCAAGTACTGCGCAGTTGTCTTCGGGCAGCCGCGCAGTTCATTTTCATGATTTCATGTTGATTGTTGTTATTTCACTTTCATAGTATCTATGCTAAAATGAATTACATATATCGGTGTTTATAAGGAGGTGATAATGTGGATGACTATAACGAGGATTTTTGGAAAGCGTTAGATGAATTGGTAAGCAATTCAGAAATCGTGATCGACAGACCCAAAGGCTCTGCTCATCCCAGATTCCCAAACTTCATCTATAAAGTTGACTATGGATATTTGAAAGATACCACCTCTATGGATGGTGCAGGAATTGATGTATGGGTCGGAAGCAGTGATAAAAAGATTGATGCCATCATGTGTATCGTTGATTTAATGAAGAGAGATTCAGAAATCAAAATACTGGTAGGTTGTACGGAAGAAGAAAAGCTGGAAGTATACAAAACGCATAATGAAACGCAGTATATGAAAGGCGTTTTGATACGTCGGTAAATTCCTGTTTGTATAACAGATGTCGCATTCTTTCTGCTTTGTCGTATAGGTTAGTAAGCAGGACATTTTTGTGCCAAATGTCAAAAGCCGAGGTTGAATTGCCCCGGCTTTTTCGCTTGAAGGGACATCCCTGACCCCGTGATCGTTAGGTTCACGCTATACTATCCAGTCGACTGGTAATAGAAAGCGACAACGGAAAGCGCACGTCCCGACAAAGACGGGTATCACCGCCGCAAGGTGGTGTATAAGTGCGCCTTTACGGAGAAAAAATAGAGCTCCCCTTGTCAGGGGAGCTGGATCGCGAAGCGAGACTGAGGGGTAGTCATCTCTCCCTCAGTCACCTGTCGGTGACACCTCCCTCGACAGAGGGAGGTTGAATCGTCCTGCTGCAAGCTGTTGCGGTTGTTTGAAAAACACCCTTTTGAGAACAGCTCTTCGGAGGCTTTTTTCTTGAATTTTGCACCGAACCGCCGTATAATGGCAGTGTACAAAGGAGCTGTGCAATGAATAAACGTTCCGACATGATCACAAACCTGTTTTTCCGGCTGCTTCCGGTGCAGATCCTTCTGCTCGCCATCGGGAGCATCAATTCCGTGATCGACGGCGTCATGGCAAGCAACTTCATCGGCGCAAACGCCATGACCGTGACCGGTCTCTATATGCCGCTCATCAAGGTCGCGGAAACGATCAACGTCGTGCTGCTGGGCGGTTCGCAGATCCTGTGCGGGCAGTTTCTCGGAAAGAATCAGGTCGATCGCACGCGGAAGGTGTTTTCGCTCGACATGATCCTGATCATATCGGTTTCCGTTCTCTTCACGCTGATTTCGCTGCTCTTTCCGATGAGCCTTGCACACGCGGTCGGCGCGGACACGCAAAGCGCGGATGGGCTCAGAGACTATATCCTAGGAATGGCGATCGGCGTTCTGCCGCAGATGCTCGGTATGCAGCTGACCGCGTTTCTGCAGCTCGAACAGCAGCAGAAGCGCACCTATGTCGGGATCGGTCTGATGATGCTCGTCAACGCCGCGCTCGATTATCTCTTCATCGTCGTGCTGCGAATGGGAATGTTCGGACTCGGGCTTTCCACATCGATCAGCTACTGGGCATTCTTCCTTGTGCTCGGTTCGTATTATTTCAAGAAAAAAGCGGTCATCCGGTTTTCGCCGCGCGGCCTTAATCGGTCGGACCTCTGGTCGATCATTCGTATCGGCATTCCGGGCGCGATCACCACGCTGTGCCTGTCGATTCGCGGGTTCGTTCTGAACGCGCTGCTGCTGAACGCTTCCGGCGGTGACGGCGTTGCGGCGCTTGCCGCGCTGAATACGTTCGGCGGGCTTTTGTACGCGGTATCGGGCGGGCTTGCGGCAACGACGCGGCTGCTGGTCAGCGTGTACGCGGGGGAGGAGGATCGCGACGGCATCTTAAGGATCATGAAGGCTGCGCTGTACAAAGGCGTACCGATCGTTTGCGGCGTTGCGTTGCTGACCGCCTGTCTTGCGGTCCCGCTTAGCCGTGCGTTCTTTCAGGATCCCGGCAGCAGCGTCTTTTTCCTGACGAAATGGCTGTTCCGGATCTATCCGCTGTGCATGCCGCTGTCCGCGATCTGTGTGATCTTCACGAACTATAATCAGAGCATGGCTCGCATGAAGATCGTTCATGTACTGTCCGTTATGGATGGGCTTTTGGGCACATGTCTTGCGTCGCTGGCGCTTGCTCCGCTGTGCGGCGCGATCGGTGTGTGGATCGCGCATGTGCTGAACGGCGTGTTCACCACGATCGCCGTTGTCGTTTATGCTATCCTCGTGCGGAAGCGGTTCCCGCGGTCGACGGAGGACCTGATCGCGATCCCGGACGGCTTCGGCGTGCCGGACGAGCGGAGGCTTTCGATCCCGATCCGCAACGCACAGGCGGTGACCAACGCGTCCGAACGGATCATGGCGTTCTGCAGCGCGCGGGGGATTGATCGGAAGGATGCGTATTATGCGGGGCTGTGCATGGAGGAGCTGGCGGCAAACATCACGGAACACGGATTCAACGACGGGAAGCCGCACACGGCGGAGATCCGCGTTGTGCAGAAGGACGACGGATTGCTGCTGCGCATCAAGGACGACTGCCGCGCGTTCAACCCGCAGGAGGCGATGGAACTGATGGATCCGAAGGACCTCACGCACAACATCGGTCTGCGCATCGTGCAGCGGTACGCTAAGAAGATGTACTATAACAGCGCTTTGGGGCTCAACGTGATCACGATCGAGCTGTAATCCTGCCAATCATCATTTCATTTTATACGTTATCAAAATCACAACATGCCGTCGCCGACTTCGCATGGATCAGACGACTGTTTTGTTTTTCAAAAAAGTCATCGCTGTACCTTTCCCCGCAGCCACTTCGTTACATAGACGTCGCCGTACACTTTCCGCGCTTACGATGATCACACTTGCTTCGCATGCCAGGTTGCGAGTACGTTCAGACAACTCGTTGTCGCTGCCAAACTTTTGCGGGCATGTCCGTAATCACCGCTCGCACCATGCTGCTGCGGCATGAAGGCAAATATGCTTATAAAAACTCGTTTCCGCATTCTGTTCTGAAACCGTGTCGGGTTCTTTTTTGGGTTGAAATTCGCTTCCGTACGAAAGACCATAGCCGCGTTCCAGAAAAGACTCATCGGTACCGATCTGGTCGATACTGCCATACCACGGCGACGGGAGCTTTCCCGTAAAATTCGCGCATCCGCATAATACATCGGAAATTCCTTTTCCTTCCGAACCCGGAAGATAACACATGACAACACTGTCCCAGTCGTCAAAGTCCTTGGGATTGATGATTACGTTTCTGCCTGCAATGATGCAGGCAACAATGGGCTTTCCAAGTTTCTTTGTCTCTTCTATGGCCTTTGTATTGTCCGGAAGACCGAGCGCGCCGCAAAGCTCCAGATCCGCAGTATCGCCGTTCCATTCCGCATAGGCCTGTTCTCCGACACAAAGCAGGACCACGTCGGCATTTTGGGCTTTTCTCCGATCGGTTATGACTGTGATCCCGTACTCTTTGGCATACCGTTCAAACGCGTTCCGTATGGTCGTTACGCCCGCGATCTTCTTTTGGGAAGAACCGTTCCATTCGATCGTCCAACCGCCGCACTGTACCGATGCGTCATCCGCCGCCGGTCCCGTGATATAGACCTTCGTGCCTTCCTTCAGAGGAAGGACGTCCGAATCGTTTTTCAAAAGAACAAGACTCTTTTCAACCAGCTTTTCCGCGATTTTCCGGTATTCCGAAGAACCGGTTTCCTTCTGCTTTGTCACCGCTTTTTCAAGGAACGGATCTTCAAACAGCTCTGCCTCTTTTTTGACTTTGATGATTCTCGTTATGGCGTCATTCAAACGCTCTTCGCTGATTTCACCGCTTTTTACGGCGTCTATGATGATCTGCTTTGCCTCATCGAATCGCTCGACCTCCATCAGCATATCGATCCCCGCATTGATGCTTGTGATGACTTGTTCTCTGTAGGACGAACCCGAAATATGCTGTACGGATTCCCAGTCGCTTACGATAAAACCCTCAAACCCCATCTCATCTTTCAGTTTCATGATGTACGCTTTGTTTTCGTGCATCTTCACGCCGTTTAAAGATGAATGGCTGATCATGATGGTCTGTACGCCGGCGTCGATTTGCGACTGATAGACCTTCAAAATCGCATTGATCTCGTCGTCGGAAAGCTTTGCGTCGCCCCGATCGATGAGCATAGCGGGATCGCCTTTCTCCCCTGTATTGTATGCCACATTCCCATCCGCAAGATAATGCTTTGCGCAGACGACCAGTCCTCCGTCGATCAGACCCTTTGTGTAAGCGACACTGAGCTTTGTGATCGTTTCCAGATCCGAACCATAGGATTCATAAGTCCTTCCCCAGCGGGGATCCTCGGACTGCGCGATGCACGGAGAATAATTCCACAGCATATGGCAGAGCTTTGCTTCGTCGGCGGTGATCAGTCCGACCAGATATGCAAGCTCTTCATCATTGGCTGCGCCTTGTCCGATGTTATGGGGGAAGTATACGGCATTCAGACAGTAATTCACACCGTGAACATCATCCTGCCCGTAGAGGTAGGGGATCCCCGCATCCGATAAAAGCGCGGCGTTCTGATACTCATCCACGACGCTCCGCCAGGATGCGGCGTCGATGCTGCCGACAGTGGAGAGGATACTGCCGTAATCGTTCTCTTTCATTTGATCCGGGTCGACATTATAAACAGCAGGCATTACCATCTGCGCCGCTTTTTGCTCAAGCGATAGACTTGCGACGATCTCTTCGGGGCGCATTGACGCATATTCAGTACATTTGTATTTGAATTCTGTGATTGAGTACTTCTTCGCTTTCGGAGAATCACAGCATACTGCCGATACCAGAATCATCAGCAAAAGCAAAATTGATACGGTTCTTTTCATCATAGTACTTCGTTCTCCCATAGCTCTTCAAGGCGCTTTGAAAATGTCCACAGCCATTATAGCATACTCCGTTTCATGTTGCGAGGGGGGGATTTCGACCGATCATCCGATGAATGAAACGCTAAATGGATGAATGAAGCAAGAACGGTATATGCCAATCGCTTGCGGTTAATCCGTTATGGACACGCGTACCACGTCGCCGCGAACGTCGAATCGTTTGCGGTTGCTTTTTGGAGAAAATGATGCAGAGTTTGTCAAAAATGAAAAAATTCGTAATTTTGTAACATAGATTTCGATTTTTTGTTGCAAATTCGGGTTATAATGTTTACAATCAAAAGGGATGAATGGGTTCATTCCGTAAGGATAAAGGAGGAAGGACTTATGCATGTAGCACTCGGTATTATTATGATCTTGATGGGTTTGGCGTTCGGCTTTTTCGGCTACATGATCGCAATGCGGGGCAAGTATGCGCTGATCACCAACTATGTGATGGAAAAGCATGCGGGAAAGGTCGACAGCCGCTATGCGCAGCGGGTCGGCTGGATCGAACTCTTTGCCGCCGTGTATTTCTTCATCTTCGGCATTCTTGCGCTGTTCCTTTCAAACCCGTTTGCGTGGACTGTACTGATCATCGGACTTGTTCTGCTGATCGCGGCAGTGCTTTTGAACCTGTTCCTCGGGAAAAAACTGTAATTGACAAGCACGGAGAGGTGCGGAATACCGCATCTCTTTTTGTTTTCTCCGAAATGCAAGAAAAGGCTTGCTTTTTGGGGGATTCGATGATAAAATACAACAGAAAATGAAATAGCCTTATCAAGAGTGACGGAGGGACGGGCCCTGTGAAGTCCGGCAACCTGCATTTGCAAGGTGCCAATTCCCGCAGCATTAGCTGAAAGATGAGATGAATGGAAGCTCATCTCGGTGAGCTTTTTTGTTTGTCGGTAAGGCGGAAAGAGGAGAAATGAGAAAATCGTTGTTTACCAGTGAATCGGTCACGATCGGGCATCCCGACAAGATCTGCGATCAGATCAGCGACGCTGTGCTCGACGCGATCCTTGAGAAGGACCCGAACGCGCGCGTGGCGTGCGAGACGTCCTGCACGACCGGGCTTGTGCTCGTCATGGGCGAGATCACCACGGAATGCTATGTGGACATTCAGAGCATCGTGCGGAAAACCGTATGCGACATCGGCTATAACCGCGCGAAGTTCGGTTTTGACGGCAGCACCTGCGGCGTGATCGTCGCGCTCGACGCGCAGTCGGACGACATCGCTCTGGGCGTCGACCGCTCGCTTGAAAGCAAGCAAGGCATTGATGCGGATCCGATGGATACCGGCGCCGGCGATCAGGGCATGATGTTCGGTTACGCCTGTGACGAGACGCCGATCCTGATGCCGCTGCCGATCGACCTTGCGCACGCGCTCACCAGAAAGCTCACAAAGGTCCGGCAGAACGGCACGCTGACCTATCTTCGCCCGGACGGCAAGGCACAGGTCACCGTGGAATATGAGGACGACAAGCCCGTGCACATCGATACGGTCGTTTTGTCCACGCAGCACGACGAGCACGTTACGCATGAGCAGCTTGAACGCGACATGCTCGAGTATGTCATTCGTCCCGCATTGCCGGCGACGCTGTTTGATGAAAAAACACGCGTGCTCGTGAACCCGACCGGACGGTTCGTCATCGGCGGACCGCAGGGCGATTCCGGACTGACCGGCAGAAAGATCATCGTCGACACCTACGGCGGCTATGCACGCCACGGCGGCGGAGCGTTCTCCGGCAAGGATCCGACGAAGGTCGACCGCAGCGCAAGCTATATGGCGCGCTACATCGCAAAGAACATTGTCGCGGCAAAGCTTGCGCGCCGCTGCGAACTGCAGGTGGCGTACGCGATCGGCGTCGCAAAGCCGGTCTCTGTACGCGTGGACACCTTCGGGACAGGGACGGTTTCGGACGAGCTGCTCGAAAAAGCGGTGGCGGAGGTCTTTGATCTGCGTCCGAAGGCGATCATCGAAACGCTGAATCTGCGCCGCCCGATTTATCAGCAAACGGCAAAGAACGGGCATTTCGGCAATCCGGATTTCCCGTGGGAAAAGACTGACCGCGTCGACGCGCTTTTGAAAGCGGTCGAGCGCCTGAAATAACAATCATAAGGATCCATGAATCGGAGAATCCTGCAGCGGTCTCCGATTTTTTATATTTCATGCAATCTTTTGGCTCTTCAGCACGTCATATATACAGAAACGCGTTTCAAGAAAGGGAATTGAACATGCAAGAACGGAATGAACCCGACATCATCACCCGCGAAGGCTTTGCGGCAGCGGCGGCGTCGCTGGAACGGCTTCTGCTGACCGCGAGCTACGGTGTGCTCCATAACTGGGACGCAGCGTCAGATGCGGTGCAGTCGGCGCTTCTGAAGGCGTGGCGCGGTCGGCGCAGCGTGAAGGACGCTGCCAAATTCAAACCTTGGCTGGTGAAGATCGCCGTAAATGAGAGCAAAAGTATCGCCCGCAGAGGATTTACGGCAGAGCTTACGGAACCCCTTGCCGAGCAGTCCGCCGATCCGGATGTCAGACTGGATGTACAGCAGGCGGTCGACAACCTGCCCGAACGGTACCGATTGCCGGTGATGCTGTTCTATTATGAAGACATGACGGTAGCCGACATTGCGGCGGCGCTGGATCTGCCGCGCGGCACAGTGGTGTCTCTACTCCACAGAGGACGGGAACAATTGCGAAAGGAGCTGAAAGATTATGGAGTATAAAATGAATGCACAGGAACAGGAGAACGAACTGCGCGCCGATTCTTTGGCTGCGCTGCTGCAGGAAAGCAGACCTGAGCCGACGCGGGAAAGCAGGGTGCGTGTACGCCGGACGCTGGACCGGATTAAGACTTCCCCTTGGGAACGTCTTGCCGGTTCCCGCAAAGATAAGAGAGAAAATACCCGGAGCATGACACGGCTGCCGAAACGGGTCCTGATCCCGTTGGTGGCGGCGGCGCTGCTGCTCATTACGGGTACGGCTGTGGCAGCGGGCGTGCTGCTGCGGGATAACTATTCCCCGACCGACTATCTGAGCGAGACCAAGGCGGAGCGCGAGGAGAAGGGCGAAGCCATCCCGGACGTGGAAGCCGCCATTGCCTCCGCGGCGCCGGAAACCAAGGCGTACAGCATTACCATGCTGCCGGACCTGCCCGAAGCCGAGCTTCTGAACGGGTATCGTCAGGCGCAGGGACAGCCCGCGTATTCGGAAGCGGACTGGGGCTGGATGCGGAACATCAAACCGGAGATCCGGGAGGTGCTCTACGACGGGCGCAACTGCACGTTTACCGTGCGGCTGCATACGGACCACGGCATGCGCTTTGACTGGCCGCGCGAGGACGCGGGGCAGTGGGTGGAAGCGCTGATGGACGAAGCGCGGTTCCGCAGAGAAGGAGAGGATGCGGCAAGCGAACTGCTTGTGTCCGGCGGGATCCAATCCTTTGACGAAACCGGCGTCACCCTGGAAGGGGAGATCGAGCAGTATGAAACGCCGCTCCCGGACGAGGGACGCGTGGAGATCACCGTCGACGTGGGTCTGCGCGACGCGAAGGTGGAGGATATGAATCGGATCGGCGACGTGGCGGTTTTGAGCTTTACGTTCACCTTTGACGTCGACGCGGCGCAGGAGGCGTCAAAGCCCGTGGTGACGCTGCGCCCGCTCTCCGGCAGCGTGGTGCTGACCGTGGACGACTGGAGCGATCCCAACAAGCCTCCCGTCTATTATAACAAGCGGGTCAGCCTCGACGGCGTGGTGCTGCGCGAGGAGGCGGTCTACCGTCAGACCGGCGTCTATGTGACCTACACCGTGGAAAGCGCGCCGGAGGGCTGGACGGAGCAGTACACGAATGCGCTGCTGTATCCCAACCGTTACGGGGAATCGATCGGCTTGACGGTGAGATACCGGATCGGCAGGGACGGCGAATGGGCGCTTCCGGGTTACGAAAACCAAAGTCCGTTCGGCAAGTTCACCTGCATCGTGCCGATCTTCCCCTCGGACTACGAAACGGTGAAGCAGCAGGGTGTGACGCTGTCGCTTACGAACAGCTTCTGCACGGCGTTCAACGGCACGCCCGTGGGCGAGGACTGGCGCTATGACGTTCCGTGGGGGTCCTCTGAGATGCGGATGGATCCGCAGGCGCAGCCGATCGCCGAGTTCCCGTTGCCGCTGCCGTAAGCACAGCAATACCGGAATATGGAAACAGCCCCGCAGACCGCGGGGCTGTTTTGCTGTAAAATTACATCGCTTTGATCGCTTCGACGACGGCGCCCAAATGCATACCGAATGACGCTTTCACAAGGACTGTGTCGCCATCGCACAAAAGCGAGGGGAGGACTGAAAGAAGTGCGTCGACGGTAGCATACGCGTCGTTCGGATCGAACGCGGCGTTCTTTGCAAGCGTGCCGACGGTCAGCATGCGGTCGATCCCGAGCTGCTTTGCGTACGCGCCGATGCGCGCATGGAACGCCGACGCGTTTTCGCCGAGCTCCAGCATATCGCCGAAGATGCAGACCCTGCGTCCCGCGGCGGTCTTGAGCACGTCGAGCGCGGCTTCCATCGAAGTCGGATTGCAGTTATAGGACCCGTCGATGATCGTGAACCGGTCCGTGCGAATGATGTCGGAGCGTCCCGCACCGGGCTGAAACGCCGAAAGCGCCATCAGCGCGGCTTCGTCCGGTACGTGCAGAAGATGCGCGACGGTCAGCGCCGCAAGCGCGTTTTGCACCATGTGCTTTCCCGCAACGTGCAGAGTGACCGGAAGGCGTTTGCCGAACAGCTCGGCGGTAAAGGAAACGCCGTCGATGCCGTTCTCGCAAAGATCAACTGCGCGAACGTCGACGCCATCATTAAGCCCGTACGTGATCGCGTTCGGGATCGTTCGCAAATAATCGTCGTCGCCGTTTGCAACGACCGTTCCGCCCGGACGCATATGTTTGAGCATCTCGGTCTTGCCGCGGAAGATGCCCTCGCGCGAGCCGAAAAACTCGATATGTGCTTCGCCGATGTTCGTGAACAGGCAGATCGTGGGCTGCGCAACGCGCGCGATCGCGTCGATCTCGCCGAAGTGGTTCGTGCCGAGTTCCATGACGGAGACCTCATGCGTTTCGTTGATCTGCAGGACCGTCGTCGGTACACCCGTCTGATTGTTGAGGTTGCCGACCGTCGCATGCGTGCGGAGCGTGGTTTCGAGGACGGCCTTGACCATCTCCTTGGTGGTCGTTTTGCCGACGCTGCCGGTGATGCAGACGACCGGCAGATCAAACCGTTCGCGGTGCATTTTCGCGATATTCTGATAGGCGAGCACGGTGTTTGCGACACGAATGTGCGGATACGGAATATCCGTATCGGAGATGCTTAAAACCGCGCCTTTTTCCATCGCGTTCGGGATGAACCGATGTCCGTCAAACGTGCCGCCGCGGATCGCGACGTACGCCATGCCGGGTGTGAGGGCACGCGTGTCGATGGTGAGTCCGTCGATCACGGGATCGCCGAAATCGGCGGGGGCATACAGCGTCCCGCCGGTGGCTTCCAGTAATTCTTTGATCGTAAACCTTGCAGCCATATTATTTTTGGAGCGACAGAGAAATGATCGTGTCGCAGAGCCGTTCGTAGGAATATCCGACAACAGCGGCTTCCTGCGGGAGCAGGGAGGTCGGCGTCATGCCGGGCAGGGTGTTCGCTTCGAGACAGTAGGCGTCGCCTGCTTCTGTGAGCAGGAAATCGATGCGCCCGTATACCGACAGACCGAGAAGCCGGAAGACGTCCAGAGCGATCCTTTGAATGCGCGCAGTCGTTTCCGCGTCGATTTCGGCGGGTGTGACCTCGCGCGCGGCGCCTGCCTGATACTTGTTCTTGTAATCGTAGAAGCCGTGCAGCGGAATGATCTCGATCGGCGGCAGCGCCGTTTCGCCGAGGATCCCGCAGGACAGCTCGCGTCCTTTGATGTATTCCTCGACAAGGATGGTGTTTTCCATGGAAAACGCAAGCTTGAGTGCGTCGTAGAGCTCCCGTCGGTCGTGTACGATCGAAACGCCGATCGACGAACCGCCGTTGCAGGGCTTCACAACGCACGGAACGGGAAGGGCGTCGGGATCGAACGGATCGCCCGCCTTCAGAAGCATGCCGCGCGGCGTCAGAACGCCTGCCGCCTCGAATAGCTGCTTACTGATCCACTTATCCATTGCGTTGCGGCAGCCCTCCGCGCCGGAGCCCGTATAGCGGACGCCGCGCGCGTCGAAGAACGCCTGCAGCTTTCCGTTTTCACCGCAGTCCCCGTGCAGTGCCATGTAAACGATATCCGCCTGTTCGCAAAGCTCCGGGACATTCAGCCCGATGTAGTCGTTAAAGCCCGCTTTGCGGGAGCGGCGCAGCACATCCAGATCCGGCTCGGATTCCGAAACGCGGAACGGAGTGAGAGGCTTTGCCTGTGCAAACAGATCGGTTTTGCCGTCCCATTCGGGCAGTCCGAAAAACAGGTCGACCAGAATCGCCTGATGACCCAAAGAAAGCAACGCGTTTGCCGCCATGGTCCCGCTCGAAAACGAAACGTCGCGTTCGGGGGAGAGCCCGCCTGCCAATACTACGATTTTCATACTCATACCTCACTATTCTATTTTATATCACATTTTTCGCGCTATGACAACAGGTTCTTGCGGATGTGCGCAAAAATCGGGAGGATCCGCGTAAACTGTAGCGGGCGTGCCGAAATGAGACGCGCCGGAAAGGCGGCATATGAAACGGATCGTAACCTTATTTCTGATCGCGGTAATTCTTTGCGGCACGCTTGGGTGCGGTGAACATAACACCGGGATCGCATACCATACCGAGCTGACATTCGGCGAACTCAAAGTATCCGGAACGGACGCCGCGCTGGAGATCGCGCGGGCAAAGGAACTGCTCTTCCGGATCGAACGCGGCGAGCTTACGGGCATACGCGCGCAGGATGCGCTTGACGCAAGAACGGAGGCATATCGAAAGCTGCAGACAGACGCTTCGATCGCGTATGTGCGGTACTGCATTGACGTGACGAATGAGGCGAACAAACAGGCGTACGATGCGTTAAGCATCGATGTTGAGACGCTTCGCGGCAGTCTGGTCGACGCCGCGCTCCTGCTCAAGGACGATCCCGCGCTGCAGGCATATTATGACGCGGAGACGGTCAAAGCACTCCTGCGCGAGGATACGCTGTCCGATCCTTCGGTCCTGCCGCTGATCGAGAAGGAACGTACGCTTGTCGGAGAATACGAAGCGCTTTCGGAACAGCTTCGGATCGAATACAAGGGAAAGGCATGGACGGGGGACGAGATCCTTTCCGATCCGGCGCTGTCCGCAGAGGATTTCGAGCGCCTGTATGAATTGTATCTGGAGCGGTTCAATACGGAAGCAGGTACGATCTTTCTGGAGCTGATACCGGTGCGAAACGAGATCGCAGCAGCGCTCGGATATGACTCGTACGCCGATTATCGGTATGCATGCTTCGGACGAACATATTCGCCGGAAGAAGCCCGGCAGCTTTCAGCGCAGGTACAGAGGACGCTCGTACCGCTGCTTTCAGAGTTCGCGGGGGACTTTTTGCCGGCAGCCGTGCAGCTGTACGGGATGACGTTCGAGCCGGGACCGACGATGGAGCGGATCGGCGCTGCGGTCACGGAGCTTCTTCCGGTCCTGTCGGAACCGTGGGAATACATGATCTCGCACCGGATGTATGATCTCGGAGCGGATCTTTTCAGAATGCCGGGCAGCTTCACAACCTATTTTCCGGAATACGGGGCGCCGTTCCTGTTCGGCGAATGGACGAGCGGGTTCGAGTCGATCACGACCGTCGTTCATGAGTTCGGACATTTCGCGTCGTATTATCTGAACGGGGATTCGCTGGCTGCGGGAAATGTGCTGGATTTTGCCGAAATTGATTCACAGGGGCTTGAACTATTGACCGTTTTGCGGTATGATACGCTATATGGCGATCGTGCGGAAGCAGCAGGGACGGCGGAACTGTTTTTTGTGCTTTTTGCATTGATCGACGGATGCGCCGAGGATGCGTTTCAGCAGTATGCGTACGCGCAACAGGAACCGACGCTTGCAATGCTGAATGCGGAATATAGCCGGATCTGTTCCGGGTACGGACTGGATGCGCTCGGTCGGGAGGGAAGATCCTGGACGCAGATACAGCATACCTTTCAGTCCCCGTTTTATTACATCAGCTATGCGACAGGCGCGATCGCGGCTCTGGAACTGTATCTGAAGGGCAGGACGGATCAAAAAAAGGCGGCGGATGCGTATTACACGATCCTGACGCGGACAGATAAAACGGAATTGAACGAAGTGCTGAGCAGCGCCGGACTGCATGATCCGTTCGCTTCGGAAACGGTCGAAACGCTTGCAGCAGGGATGCGCGGCATTTGCCGGGACCGCGGAAACGATTGAAGAAGGAAACGTAACAGCAGATGAAAAAGATAGTGTGTTTTCTGATCACATGTTTGATGATATGCGTATTATTGCCGTCGGCAGCAGCGGAAAACGGCTTTACCGTGACGTATACGATCCCGGGAGGAAAGCCGGAGGAACGTCTTTTGGACGCGGATGTAATGACGAGACTGACGCTGCTGCGCATGCAAAGGCTTGAAATGACGCTGTCGAACGCGGGAGCAGGACGCACACTATATCTGGAATGGTTCACACTTCCCGAGAACGCTGCCATCGAACAGTACAGCGCATCAAATGAACTTCTGGGATCGACGGCGTTCGTTCGTCCGAGCCGCTATGCCGAAACGATCCCGGTCGATCCGGTGTGCGAAAGGATCGTTCTGGCTGCAAACGGCGCGGAATGCACCGTTTCAACGCTGTTTGTTTCGGACAAAGAACCGGAACCGGAACGCTGCTGGCTTTCCGAAACGCCGGACGCGTGTGATATCCTGATCGTTGCGCCGACGCCTGCAGATGTGATGGAGGTGTTCGGACCGACGATCGTCAAGTATGCGATCGGATACGGCATGTCCGTCGGGATCGTCTGTATGACGGTCGATTACCGTTACCGTCTTGAAGAGCTTGACCGTGTACTTTTAGAGCTCGGGATCGATAAAGCGCCGATCACACTGGGAATCGACGATCAAAACTATGCAAAATACATAGATGCCGGCAACGAAAACGTGCAGCGCATACAATGCGTAAAAGTGAAAGAACTGTGGACGAGGGATCATCCGGAGGAAAAGCTTGCGCTGCTGACGGAAGCCTTGCAGCCGAAGATCGTGCTGACCGTCGACGCGTCCGATGACGATCTGCGCGCATCCGAGACGTATTCCGCTGTGATGGCTGCGCTCGGAGAGTCTTCCCGGACGGACAAGCTGTATATCGCGTCCGACGCAGGAACGACAAGGATCGACTGTACCGAGCCGATGCGTACGCTCGGGGGATGGTCGGCGCACAAAACGGCGTCGGAAGCGTACCGCCTCATGGAATCGCGGGGACTGTATAGGATGCGGCTTCCGGAAGAACCGGCATATCGTCTTGAACTGCAGACAGTCGGCGTCGACGTACTGCAAGACGATCTCCTGGAAAACATTCCGCATGCGTCGCTGATCTCATATATCGAGCCGACGCCTGTAACGACAGAGGAACCGGAAACGCCAAGTCCGGCAGAAGAGAATCCCGCGCATGCGACGCCAACTCCGACGGAATCGGAAAGCCCGCTGCGGGAAGAGACGGAAATGAGCACACAGATTCCGGCGACGCCGCATACGTCCGAACAAAAAAGCGGATGGTTTTCCTGCGGCGGGAACAGCGGATCCAAAGTCGGCGTCGAGATCGAGACACAGGATCGAACGTCCGCATCCGGATCCGTTTCCACGCCGGCTGTGCACAAAGCAACAATTGCGCCGACGCCGACCGAATCGCCTGCACCGACGGCATCGCCGACTCCGGAACCGACGGCATCGCCGACCCCGGAACCGACGCATGCGCTTGAGCATACATCCTTCGACGATCACTTTCTCGCGGAAGGCGAACCGGAATTTGTATCGTTTGACAATGAAAACGGTTCGTGGATCTATCGTTCGGACATCCTTGCGGTTGAAATCAACCGCGTAGCGACCGTGATGTACGACGGCAGCAGAGAAAGAGAGGTCGTCTACTTCGTGGCGCATATCTATGAGCGCGAGTACGACAGCTTTCGCCCGACGTTCGGCTCCTGGAAACACGACGGGGGAGAGCTGAAGGAAGGGAAAAAGATGGCGCAGGAGATCAAAAGCGTGCTTTGGATCACCGGCGATAATCTGGTTTATCAGGACAGAGACAGGAAGGGGATTTTGATCCGGGACGGCATTGTGTTCCAGGAATCGAACTTCTACGACTCCTTCTGGATCGACCCGAAAACGAAGGAAATGAAGATCGTCCATAGAGGCGAGATCAACGCACAGGATCTTTTTCAGAGCGGTGTCGAGAATTGCTTCTCTTTTGCGCGCGCGGCATTCGGCCCCACCGTCATCGAAAACGGCGAGATCACGCAGGCGTGTCTCGGGTCGACAAGCGAAAATCCGCGCACGCTGCTCGGCATGATCGAACCCGGACATTTTGTGGCGGTGGTCGTGGACGGACGGCAGCCGGGCTACAGCGTCGGCATGAGAGGCGCGGAATGCGCGGAGCTGATGCACTCGCTTGGATGTGTAACGGCGTATAACCTTGACGGCGGTATATCTGCGACCATGGTATTCATGGGAAACAAGATTAACCGTCACGGATTGGGGGTTTATAACGGCATGACTGCTCAAAAGCGAATGATGCCGGACGGGCTGTCGTGGGGGTATTCCGAGCTTTGCGGAACCTTTGAAGCACTGCAGGAGGACAACGGCTGACAAAGCGCATGGAACGGCAGACGGACAAAAAACGACAATACGGGAATTGGATCATAACGGGCGCAGCGATCGTATTTGCTGCGCTCGCTGTCGTCGTGTGTCTGCTGCTGCGTCCGAAGGCAGGAGCTTACGATCGGTTTGTGATCCGTTACGGCGACGGGAAATCGATCGAGATCCCGGCATGGGAGACGCGTACGATCGTGATTCGGGACGGCGAGATCGTCGAGGAGGCGACCGGGGCGGATGCGGAGAACATCATCCGCATCGAGAACGGTGAGGCGTGGATGGAGCATGCGAACTGTCCGCACGGCGAGTGTATGCGGCAGGGACGTCTCAGCGCGGAAACGGTAAGGACACGTCCGCTCGGCACATGGATCGTCTGCGCGCCGCACAAGGTTTATATTGAGTTTACGGGAGGGGCGCAATGAAGATCCGCACGCTGACCAAAATGGCGCTTCTGACCGCCGCTGCGCTGATTCTCGGCTATATAGATTCGCTCATCCCGCTCGTGCCTTCCATACCCGGGATCAAGCTCGGACTGTCCAATCTGGTTTTGCTGTATGCGGTGTTTTATATGCGTCCTGCCGAAACACTGATTCTGATGCTCTTAAAAGTCGGTTTGTCGTCCCTGCTGTTCGGCAACGCCGTCGGCGCGCTGTACGCGTTGGCGGGCGGGGTGCTGTCCGTGACGGCAATGCTCCTTCTGCATCGGATCCCGGGCATCTCCGTGATTCCGGTCAGTACGGTCGGAGGGATACTGCATATCGTCGGACAATGCGCAGTCGGTTGTATTCTGATCTCCTTCCGCCCGGTGCTGTTCTATGCGCCGTGGCTGCTGATCAGCGGGACCGCGACAGGGCTGCTGCTCGGAATTGCGGCGCGCGCGGCGTTTTACGGCGTCGAGCGGTATGAAAGGAGGAGCGGCGCATGAAACGAAAGCTTCTGTTGATTTTGTGCTGTCTGCTGCCGCTGTTCGGCTGTGCTTCCGAGATCGCGCGTTCCGCAGCAGGGTTCGCCTGCGACACGGTCGTGACGGTCACGGCGTATGCGCCGCAGGAGATCGTCGACGGGACGCTGCAGGTCATTGCGGACTATGAATCGGTGCTCAGCAGGACGGTCGAAGGAAGCGATGTGTGGAAGCTCAATCATGCCGAAGGCGCACCGGTTGAGGTGCATCCGGAGACGGCGGCGCTTTTACGGCTTGCGGTCGAGATCGGAGAAAAGAGCGAAGGTGCGTTCGACGCGACGATTGCGCCGGCGTCCGCGCTGTGGGACTTTTCGGCGGATCATCCCGAGCTGCCGGACCCGGACGCGCTGCGTGCGGCGATCACGCGCGTGGATTATCGCAATATTGTGATCGACGGAAATACGGTAACGCTGCAAAACGGCGCCGAGATCGATCTCGGCGGTATCGCCAAGGGATTTATTGCAGACCGCGTCGCCGAGTATCTGCGCGGTCAAGGCGTCAAAAGCGCCTGCATCAATATGGGCGGCAACGTCGTAACGATCGGAACGAAACCGAACGGCGGGCTTTGGACGGTGGGCGTCCGTGATCCGAACGGAACGCCGGAGCAAAGCGAAGAGGTGCTGGAGCTGAAGGATGCCGCCGTGGTCACAAGCGGCAATTATGAACGATTCTTTTTGAAAGACGGCGTGCGGTATCATCACATTCTCGATCCCAAAACCGGCATGCCGGTATCGAACGGACTGGCGTCGGTCACGATCATCGGCGCGCGGTCCGATCTCTGCGACGCGCTCTCCACCGCGTGTTTTGTGTGCGGGGAAAAGAAGAGCCGCGCGCTTCTGGATCAATACGGCGTCCGCGCGATCTTCCTGTATTCCGACGGAACGCGCACCGCGTATCCGTAAACCGCAAACCAAAATGCAAAACGATCCCCCGGCGAAGAACCGGGGGATCGGCATTTTCTGTTATCGGATCGGCGTTATGGATTCGATCCTGCGCGAAACGGAATACAGCGACTGCAGATGCGGACGGAAACGCGCAACGAGCGTTCCCTGATAACGACCGTCGATCCGGGTGGAATGGATCACCGTGTTGTTGCCGAGATAGACCATGATATGTCCTGGCTTGTCACGCTTTTCGTTGAGCAGAACGATAAAGTCGCCGCGCTGGAGATTCGCAAAGTCTTCTTTGCTGCGCGTAACGCCCGTGTCCGTAAAAACGATCCGGGTCTTTCCGTTGTTCGCTGCAGGCACTCTGCCCCACGCGGAAGCGGTCAGATCAAAGATGGGTTCGGTCGGAGATTCCCGCAGATAATCGTAGCCGCGGAAGATCCAGCAGATCAGCCCGGAGCAGTCATACGCTTCGTCGCCGATGCGCCGCGCATTGCTGTACGGCGTGCCGAGGCGGTCGTAAATGATCGAGATCATGCACTCGATGAAATGCGCCTTCTCATCGACGATATAGGGGCAGATCCGCCTTGCGCTGTCGAAGTATTTCACGGAGATCTGATCGATCTCCACATCCACGACAACGCCGTTGCGAACGGTCAGCATGCGGCCGTCGCCGAGATAAATCCCGCATTCGGTGAGATCGCCGGAATACGGTCCGTGCACCACGACTTCGACGTCGCGCACAACGGCGTCGCCCTTCCCGGCGTCATCCGCAAAGAACAAAAGATCGCCGGCTTCGATCGACTCGAAATCTCCGATGTACTGCCATTCGGTCTCTTCGCCGTCACAGGTCACCTGATCGCCGGAGCTGTTGAACAGTTTGAAGAGCAGGGAATTGTAGATCGGCGCGATATAGAGATGTTTCGGATACAGCGTTTCGTCTTCGAGCGGCTTTTGATAGAATTTGTAGTAGACCTCGTTGAAATGCAGCCCCTCGGCGCGCAGCATATCGTAAAGAAACTCCGCCGGGTTTGCATACGGTTCTCCGACGTGCGTATACGCATCCGCAACGAGCGCTTCGGTCGAGAAGGTGCTTTCGGGCGTCTCGCAGGACTGGTGCAGCAGGGCAAGGAACGTCTCCTCGTCCACGAACCGGATCTGTCCGAGCTGCACATAGCCGGTTTTGCCTTCCGTATTCATAACGGCGGCAAATCCTTTCTCCGTATCGACGCCGATCACGCGAACGACGGCATAGTCTGCATGCGCGGCAGTGACCGATTCCACCGTGCGTGCCGAGTACATGATGCCGTGCGGGCGAACCATTACGGCATAGATGCTCTCGGGCGCAGTCAGTTTTGTCTCCTGAACGGCACGCACATCAAGATATCCTTCGGTGCTTGCGCCGATCGGACGAAGACGGTAATAGGTGCGTTCATCCGTTTCCACCGTATCGAGGACGAGCCATTCATGCGTATATACGCCCTCGGTCGGCGTAAAGGGATAGATGTACTTCCGCTTGTCGGGATCCGTGCTGCTGTAAACGGAGGGCTTTGCCCCTCTGGTGGATACGATCTTCAGCTCCTGGCCGTACGCGAGCGTGTCCAGCATGATCATTTCATCGTCTTCATCGAAGGGGATGGGCGTGGGCGTCGGTTCCGGCGTGGGCTCCGGCGTGGGCGTCGGTTCCGGCGTGGGGGTCGGGACCGGCGGCAGTGTGATCGGGACCTCGGTCTGCGCAACGACGACCGGCTCTTCCTCCGGCGTCGGATCCGCTTCGATGACAAGCGGCGGCTCTTCGGTCGCAGTTACAATCGCCTGCTGCGCGGAAAAGCCGCAGGCAATAAATATGAAACATAATAATGAAAGTAAAAGTAGCTTTTTCATAATTCTACAGTTTAACGTTCATCGCGACAAAAGTCAATTAACGCAATGTAAAATCTTCTCGACGCCTTTACAAATTCAGCGCCGTTGTGTACAATACCGACACGGAGGATACCGTTATGAAACAGGAACACATCGATCGCATCAACGAGCTTGCGAGAAAAGCGAAGACGGAGAGCTTGACCCCGGAGGAGACGGAGGAGCGCGACCGGCTCAGAAAGGCATATATCGCGGACTTCCGCAGTTCCCTTGAGGCGCATCTGGACAATACCTACATTGTCGACGCAAAGGGCAACAAGACCAAGCTGCAAAAGAAACGCTGAACCTGCATGCCGGGAGACGGACGAACCGCCTCCCGGTTTTGTCAATATCCCGCCTGTATGATCGACCCGTCGACGGCGTTTATGAGAAGCGCCTGCGGCGTCATATCCGGATCGTCGCGGAAGCTCTTGGTCAAAGGCTCGTCGAACAGCACGACCCAGCAGGGGATCTCGAAGTAATCGTCCGAATTGCGCACATGCACGGTATAACAGGTTAGAAGCAGCCGGTAGACTTCGATCTCCGTAACGGCCCCTTTTTCAAACCACGAGCCGGACAGCGTCGCGCGCAGCGTATTTTTCACGTGGGTCTGCACCTCGGAAAACGGCAGCAGATCCACATTCTCGTTCTCGATCCCGATGATCTCCTTCGGATGGCTGTATCGAAAGCTTATAATCCCGCTTTCGTCGATCAGAATACGGATCTCCTCATCCGGAATGTTCGTGACCTTGGCATAGTCGGGTTCGCTCTCATAGTTTAAGCTGGCCGACGGCTCTATCGGGGAAGAAATGGCGGGGTATCCGCCGTACAGCCGCCGAAGCACAAAGCCCCAGCCCTGCGATAGGGAGGTATAGGATCGCTGCGCCCCGTCCCGGTCCGCGCCGCCGTATGGGTGCATCAGGTTTGCTTTCTGTGCATCGACGATCGAGAAATCGGACAGCCCAAGCCTGTTAAGCTCCTGTGTCAGGACCTGCTCGGCGTCCTCGCGGCGCATCGACGGCTCCTTCCAGGCGGCGAAAAGTCCCGGATCCCATCCGGCCTGCTTTTGACAGGAGGATTCCGTGACCGTATATCCGTTGAGATCTGCGCGGCTCACATCGAAATACCGTGCATCTTCGCCTTCGCGTCCGATACTGACGATCGCCGTACTGCCGTCCGTCATCGCATATCGCGCGCCGAGGTCGTTGACCGGAACCGAAGCAAAATCGGTGACCGGCTCCGGATCGTTTGTGTCCGGTGCGTTCTGAATCTGCTCCGCATACCATGCAGATTGCGCCGCAAACTGCTCTTCGGAGATCGCTTCGACCTCGGCAGTCAGCTCGCCGCTTTTCCGCAGATTGTCCGTAGATTCGTTATAATCGTCGACGAATGCCTGAAACTCACGCTTCCAGTCGTCCTTCGTGGATTCGAGACGCATGCGGCTTTTCGGCGTTCCGAGCAGCGCCGAGAGCAGCGCCGCCGTACGTTCCTGTGAAAAAACCTCCCTGCGGGTACGGTAAACGGGGTAGACGCCGTCCGTGCGCTGCATGACGTTGGCATGAATTGAGACCGTGATCTTCCCGCAGTCGAGCGTTTCGTCCTCGTCCCATCGGCCCGGAAAGCGCTGTGCATCGCCGCTTTGTTCACTCCGGATCTGATGCTCCGTAACGTTGTCGCCTTTGTTGACGACAAATTCTTCTTCGGGCGTGGGTACGCAGGCGACGATGAGGGCGAGGAGCAGGCAGAGGATGATGATTCGTTTCATGAAAAGCCTCCTTTCAGACATACATCCGTGATTCTATGAGAACAGCATACAAAGGAGATTCGTCCGAAACGTCACAGAGTTGTCACAGAAATGTAATATGACCGTGAATAACCGGTAAATATGGAATTTTGTGTAAAAAAAGAAGGTCCTCCGTCGGAGAACCTTTCTGAACGTGTTCAAAGATCACATATCACGGCGCATTAAAACGCGGGCGGGGGAACGATGTCGTCGTCGCCGCGGAGCGCGGCTTCGCGGGCGCGGCGCTTGGCTTCGGCGGCTTCGGCGTCCTTTCTGCGCTGTTCCTCGATCTGCGCCTTGATCTTGTTTTCGATCTCCTGGCAGACCTCGGGGTTGTCCTTCAGGAACAGGCGCGCGTTCTCGCGACCCTGCGCCATGCGCATCTCACCGTATGAGAACCACGAGCCGGACTTGATGATGATGCGGCGGTCGATCGCCATGTCGAGGATGCAGCCCTCTTTGGAGATGCCTTCGCCGTAGAGCATATCGAACTCGGCTGTGCGGAACGGCGGCGCGACCTTGTTCTTGACAATCTTGACGCGCGTGCGGGAGCCGACTGCGTCGTTGCCCGCCTTCAGCGTTTCGATGCGGCGGACATCCATACGGATGGAGGCGTAGAACTTCAGCGCCTTGCCGCCGGTCGTCGTTTCGGGGTTGCCGAACATGACGCCGACCTTCTCGCGCAGCTGATTGATGAAGATCACGACGGTGTTGGTCTTTGCAACGCACCCCGTGAGCTTGCGGAGCGCCTGCGACATCAGACGCGCCTGCAGACCGACGTGCGAATCGCCCATGTCGCCTTCGAGCTCGGCTTTCGGAACGAGCGCAGCGACCGAGTCGATGACGATCACGTCGATGGCGCCGCTGCGCGCGAGCGCTTCGGCGATGTCGAGCGCCTGTTCACCGGTGTCCGGCTGAGAGACATAGAGGTCCTCGATCTGTACGCCGAGATGCTCGGCATAGACCGGGTCGAGCGCATGCTCCGCGTCGATAAACGCCGCGGTGCCGCCCATCTTCTGCGCCTGCGCGACGATGTGCAGGGCGATGGTGGTTTTACCGGAGGACTCCGGTCCGAAGATCTCGACCACTCTGCCGCGCGGAACGCCGCCCACGCCGAGCGCAAGATCCAGGTCCAGACAGCCGGTCGGGATCACGGAAACCGGCACGCGCGACGCGTCGCCCAGCTTCATGATCGCGCCCTTGCCGAAGCTCTTTTCGATCTGACTCAGTGCAATTTCCAATGCTTTTTCTTTTTCCAACATGTCGTGTTCCTCACTTTCAAGTCTTGCGTATAGTGTATTATATCACATGTCCGTTATTTCGTACAGATATTTCTGCGCAAAAGATCGAGCGCGTTCAGCATCGCGGAATGCCGGATGCGGTCGCGGTCGCCGAACAGGTTCAGCCGTTTCACGATCGTGCCGTTTTCGCTCGCAAGCGCGATGAACACCGTGCCGACGGGCTTGTCCGGCTCGCCGCCGTCCGGTCCCGCATAGCCGGTCGTGGACAGGGCATAGTCGGTATTTGCGGCTTTCCGCGTGCCTTCCGCCATCTCTCTTGCGCATTCCTCGGAGACTGCGCCGACGGTGTCGAGCGTCTCTTTGCGGACGCCGAGGCGGCGCATCTTCGCGTCGTTTGAATAGGTCACGTCGCCTTCGATAAAGTACGCAGAGCTACCGGGGTAGTTGATGAACGCGTTCGCAAGCCTGCCGCCGGTACAGCTTTCGGAAACGGCAAGCGTTTTACCCGCGGCGATCAGCGCATGATGGCAGACCTCCGCAAGCTCGCGTCCGTTTGTATCGTAGACAACGTCGCCGAGCGTCGCCTTGATCGACTCGATCACAGGCAGCACAAGCGCTTCGCCCTCGGCGTCGTCCCGGCAGCGGGCGGTAACGCGCAGCGTGACCTCGCCGGTCTTGGCATACGGTGCGATCGTCGGGTTCGTCTGATGCTTGATGAGCGCGTCGAGCCGGTATGTTACGTCCGATTCGCCCATGCCGAAGATGCGGATCTCGCGCGAATAGAGCCGGTGCCCCGCTTTTTCAAGCAGCCAGGGGAGAACGTGGTTTTTGAACATCGGCATTAGCTCGCGCGGCGGTCCGGGCATCAGAACGGCGGCTTTGCCGTTCGCTTCCATGATGCAGCCCGGCGCGGTGCCGTTCGGGTTTTCAAGGATGATCGCGTCCGCAGGGAACATCGCCTGCTTTTTGTTGTTCGGCGCGATCGTTCTGCCCCTGGAGGAGAACCAGTATTTCAGCTTTTCCCATTCGTCATCAAAGAGCACAAGCTCCTTGCCGAGCGCTTTTGCGACGGTTTCCTTGGTAAGATCGTCGTCGGTCGGTCCGAGACCGCCGGAAAGCAGGACGACGTCCGCACGGGAAAGCGCGGTTTCGACCGCCTCCGTAAGCCGTTTCGGATTGTCGCCCACAACGATCTGGTGATACATATCGACGCCGGACGGCGCAAGCTCCTTTGCGATGAAATACGCGTTGGTGTTCAGGACCTGTCCCATCAAGAGCTCGGTCCCGACGCAGATCAGTTCAGCAATCATGCAGATTCAAGGCTCCTTTGTTTTTTACGATATACTCGATCGCGGATATGACCGACAGCGCAAGCGCGACAAAGACGAGCGCTTCGATCAGATACCGGAGATAGGGATTCAGATACCGGAACGGAAACTCGTCGTAGAGCAGAAGCGCGATCACGATGATATCCTGAAACGTCGTTTTCCACTTGCCGAGCTTGCCGGCGGCGATCACGATACCCTTTGAAGCGGCGATCTGACGCACGCCGGAGATCAGAAACTCCCGCGCGATAAAGACGATCGTGACGACCGGATGGAGCAGATACTTCGGATGCGCGGCGTCGGACGTACAGGAGAGCATGACGAACGCGGCGACGATCAGCATCTTGTCCGCGATCGGATCCATCAGCTTACCGAAATCGGTCACGAGGTTGTGCTTCCTTGCATAGTTGCCGTCAAGAATATCGGTGATCGCGGCGGCAAGGAAGATCATTGCCGCGACCCAGTGACTGTACGGCGCAAACGCCGTCCACAGGTTCGGAAGCAGCAGCGCAAGGATAAACAGCGGGATCAGAAGGATCCGCAGGATCGTCAGCTTGTTTGCGGTATTCATAGGCTTTCTCCGATCATGTCATAGGAATCGGCGCCGGTGAGGCGGATCCTGAGATACTGTCCGGGCTCGTGCCGATAGCTCGGCGCGATGCAGACCGTGCCGTCGGCGTCCGGCGCTTCGCGGATCGTTCTGCCGTAGGTCCCGTCCATGCCGGTCTCCTCGACGAGCATCAGAAGCTCGCGTCCGACCCAGCGTTCGTTGCGCGCCTTCGAGATCGCCTGCTGCTGCTCCATCAGCGCCGAAAGACGCACCTCTTTGACCTCATCCGGGATCTGATCCGGCATCGTTTCGGCGGCGGTACCCTCCTCGGGAGAGAACGCAAACGCGCCGACGCGGTCGAACGGGTAGTCTTTGAGAAACTGCATGAGCTCCCGGAACTGCGCGTCGGTCTCGCCGGGGAAGCCGACCATCATGGTCGTGCGCAGCGTGAAATCCGGATAGTGTTTGCGGATGTGATCGAGCACGCTTTCGATATGCGCCTTGCTGCCGCGCCGGTGCATGCGGCGCAAAAGCTCGTCGCTGCAATGCTGCAGCGGCATATCGAGATACGGCACGAGCTTTTCGCCCTCCGCCAGCGTATCCAAAAGCAGCGGCGTGACCGTATCCGGATAGGTGTAGAGCAGACGGACCCACCGGAGCCCGTCAATGCGGTCCAGTTCTTTGAGAAGCGGTATGAGCCGCGGCTCGCCGTACAGATCCTTTCCGTAGCCGGACGTATCCTGCGCAATGACCGACAGCTCGGTCACGCCCATGCCGGCGAGCGCCTTTGCCTCGTCGACAAGCTGTTCCATCGGCGTACTTTGAAGGTCGCCGCGGATCAGCGGGATCGCGCAGTACGCGCAGCGATTGTTGCATCCGTCGCCGATGCGAAGATACGCACGGTACGGCGGCGTGACCAGCAGGCGTTCGGGTCTGATGATCGGGGAGCAGGGGAGGTTCAGCTTTTCGGCAATCAGCCGCGGGAGCTTTTCATATTCGCGCACGCCGAGGAAAAGATCGACCTCGGGCATTTCCTCGGTGAGCTCCTTCCGATAGCGTTCGGAAAGACAGCCGGTCACGACCAAAAGCCGACAGCGTCCGCTTTCCTTATACTGCGCCATCTCGAAGATCGCGTCGATCGACTCCTCCTTGGCGGGGGTGATGAATCCGCAGGTGTTGACGATGAGGATATCCGCCTCGGACGGTTCGCCGGTAAACGAATAGCCCGCTGCCTTCAGATATCCCAGCATCGTCTGCGTATCGACCTGGTTTTTGGCGCAGCCGAGGGAGATCACGCCGACGTTCATGCTTCGGTATCCTCCTCAAAATCGGTTTCGTCCGGTTCGACCGGCTCGTCGTCGGAGGCAGGCGCGCCGCCGCCGAACACGCGGTTGAACTCCGCCTGCGTGATCAGGACCTGACGCGGCTTGCTGCCGTCGAACGGCGAGACGTATTTTTTCTGTTCCATCATATCGACGAGACGCGCCGCGCGCGCATAGCCGACGCGCAGGCGTCTTTGGATCATGGAGATCGAAGCCTGTCCGTTTTCCATGACGACGCGGACCGCTTCGCCCAAAAGATCGTCCTCCTGCTTGCCTTCGCCGAAGACGCCGCCCTGCGCGCCGCCCTTGGCTTCGTCGTTGATCTCGTTCAACACATCTTCGGAGAACTGCGTATCGTTCTTCTTAAAGCCGGACATGACGCGTTCGACCTCTTCATCCGAAACGTATGCGCACTGTACGCGCGTCGGCTTGCCGGCGCCGTTCGGGTGGAAGAGCATATCGCCGCGGCCCAAAAGCTTTTCCGCGCCGGTCGCGTCCAGAATGATGCGCGAGTCGATCGCCGAGCTGACCGCAAACGCACAGCGCGACGGAATGTTCGCCTTGATGAGACCGGTGATGATGTCGGCGCTCGGACGCTGTGTTGCGACGATCAGATGGATGCCGGCTGCGCGGCCGAGCTGCGCAATGCGGCAGATCGAATCCTCGACATCGTCGGGCGCGACCATCATGAGGTCGGCAAGCTCGTCAATGATGATGACCAGCTTCGGGATCTTTTTCTTGGGATCGTCCATCAAAGAATTGTAGCGCGTCAGCTCTCTTGCGCCGACCTCTGTGAACTTCCTGTAGCGCAGGGTCATTTCATTGACAGCCCAGCGCAGCGCGCTCGCCGCCTTTTTCGGCTCGGTCACGACCGGGATCAGAAGATGCGGCAGCGTGCCGAAGACGGAGAGCTCGACCATCTTAGGGTCGACCAGGATCAGCTGCAGCTCCTGCGGCGAGGATTTATAGATCATGGAGATGATCAGGTCGTTGATACAGACGGACTTGCCGGAGCCGGTCGAGCCCGCGATCAGCATATGCGGCATCTTGCCGAGATCGGCGACGATGATCTTGCCGGCAATGTCCTTGCCGAGCGCCATCGTGACCGGGGATTTTGCATTCTGGAACTCATCGCTGTCGATGATATCGCGCAAAAGCACGGTCGCCGCGTCCTTGTTCGGAACCTCGATGCCGACGGCGGCTTTGCCGGGGATCGGAGCTTCGATGCGCACGCGCGGCGCGGCAAGCGCAAGGGCGATGTCATTGCTGAGCGTTGTGATGCGGTTCACGCGCACGCCCGGTGCCGGTTGGAGTTCGTAGCGGGTGACGACGGGACCGACGGAGATGTTGATGACCTTTGCGGCGATGTTGAAGCTTGCAAGTGTTTCCTCCAAAAGACGCGCGATCGCGGTCGGGTTCTCCGCGTTCTTTGCAAACGTCTCGCGCGGTTTATTGAGACAGTCGATCGAAGGCGGTTCATATGCCGGCGCTTCGGGCACAGGCGGCACAACGATCGGAAGCTCGTCCTCTTCTTCCGGTTCAACCGGCGCGGCGGACTTTTTCGCGGGCTTTTCCGGTTCCTTCTTCGGCTGATCGGGGACGAGCGATTCGGCAAGCTCCGAGAAGGCGGGCGCCTTCTTCGACGGCTTTTTCGCCGGCGCAGGCGTAATAACAAGCTCGTCCTCTTCGTCTTCAAAAGACACGGGCTCGGGCTTTTTCGTCGTACGGACGTCCTTGCCGGTCAGATCGAAATCGGATGCGGCGTTCGGCTTAACGAGCTGACGCTTGCGCGCAGGCTGTTCCGGCTCGGGCGCGGGGACCTCGAACAGCTCGTCAAACGGGATCGGTTCGGATCGCTTGCGCGGCGCGGGCTTTTTGCGCGCAGGCGCCGCGTCCTCGTCGATGGTGGTGGAAAAGCTCTTCTTCCACGGGCGGTATGCGGTATCGACGTCTTCCGGATTGTCATAGTTGTCGTAATCCTCGTAATCGTCCTCGTCATACTGCTCGCGCTCCGCGATCTTTTCGCGCACCTTCGTGCCGAACGCGTCGGTATATGCCTTGATCGAAATGCCGGTGCAGAGCAGGACGGAAATCAAAAAGCCCGCGATGATCACGACCCAGCAAAGAAGCTTTCCGCCGATCACATAGAGCAAGGTCGGCAGGATCATGCCAAGCACGCCGCCGCCGACGTGATGATTCACGCCTTCAAGCCAGGCGTTTGGGAATTGTCCGAAAAACTGAGAGAGGTAGCCGGAAAAGGTCATATCGGACGCGCCGAACGGTCTCAGCTCGTACAGCGTTTTGCTGGTCCACATATGCAGCGCGCAGAGAATGAACCAGAATGCCAAAAGACCGGTCAGCAGCGTACCGCGCGCAGGCTTTTTCCTGCCGCCGATGATCAGATAGAATCCGACGATCACAAACAGAATCGGAACGACATAGGCAACGCATCCGTGCATGCCGAGAAGGTAGCCGGAGATGATCGTGCCGAGCCAGTCGTCCGATCCGCTGTACAGGTATACGGCAAACAGCGCGCCGAGTGCGATCAGCACGATGCCGAAGATCTCGATCGCCGCGCGGGGCGTGCGCTTCTCCGGCGCTTTCTTTGAAGACTTGCCTTTTGAACTGTTCTTTGCTGCCGCGGGTTTCTTTGCGCCGCTCTTTGCAGGCGCTTTCTTTTTCGCGGTCGTTTTATTTGCCATGGATGATCCTCCGATAAACCATTTTCTATCAATTGTATTATACTCCGAAACGCGCGCCGGCGCAAGCATAAAAATCAAACGGCTTGCGGGGCGGTCTGTTCCATGCTACAATAACAGAAAAAACGGGGAGCCGGGGGATATGGATCCGAAGCTTTTGATCTGGGATTGGAACGGCACGATCATCGACGACGCCGATCTGTGCTTTACAATCGAAAACGAACTGCTGCGGGAACGCGGGATGCGGGAAATCACGAAGGAATGGTATCTTGCGCACTTTTCGTTTCCGGTCCGCGCATACTATGAGCAGATGGGATATACCTTTGAAACGGAATCCTTTGAAGCCGTCTCCTCCGATTTCATGGAGCGGTATCGGAAGCGCTGCGCTTCGTGTTCGCTTCGGGATGGCGTTATGGACGTACTGGAATCGGCAGGGAAACGGGGCATTCCGCAGACCCTGCTTTCCGTGACGCAGCAGGACGATCTTCAAAACCAGGCGCACTTGTTCGGTGTGTCGGACTGCTTTTCCGAGATCCTCGGACAGGACGACTGCCTCTGCGTCTCCAAGATCGACCGTGCAAAAACGTATATGGACCGTCTCGGGATCGATCCCCGGGATGCGCTGTTCATCGGTGATACGAACCACGACGTCGAAACGGCGAACGCGGTCGGCTGCAGATGCGTGCTTCTTGCTGGCGGGCATCAGGCAAAGGACGTGCTGCTGCGCTGCGGCGTTCCGGTGTACGATACTGCGGAAGCGCTCGGAAAGGATCTTTTTCGGTAATATGGCGGATTCGTTTTTTCAAAAGGTATATGCCGTCGTCGCCGCGATCCCGTACGGAAAGGTGACAAGCTACGGCGATATCGCAAAGGCGATCGGGTATCCGCGGCGTGCGCGGTTTGTCGGCTTTGCCATGCGCGCCTGCCCGGACCATCTGCCGTGGCATCGCGTGGTGAAGGCGGACGGATCGATCGCGGGCGGCGATTTTGCGCCGGTGCGGGAAATGCTGCTGCGGAACGAAGGCGTTCCGTTTCTGCAGGACGGCAGGGTCGATATGCAACAATGCCGCGTGACTGTTCCGTATGCGGCGGACAAATCATGAAAACCCTGCAAACGGCATTGCAACCGGGCGGTGTTTGTGGTATGCTATAAAATTGAAATAATCTGCTGAGGAAGAAATCAATGAAACGGACGGATATCGGCGGACAGGCTGTGATCGAAGGCGTGATGATGCGTTCCGAAAAGGGAACGGCATTGGTCGTACGCCGCAGCGACGGTTCGCTTGCAAAGGAATTTCACCATCAAAGGACCCGATATAAAAAAGGCTCGTTCCCGACCTGGCCGGTCGTGCGCGGCGTGTACGCGTTTTTCAAGGCGCTGTCCGACGGCATGAGCATCACGACCCGCGCGGCGGAGCTTTTGGGCGAGGAAGAGGAGGAACCCTCGAAGTTTGAGCAATGGCTTGCAAAGCGCTTCAACAAGTCCGCAATGGACGTTGTGAAATGGGTCGCGATCCTGCTTGCGGCGGTTTTGGCAATCGGGCTGTTTTTCCTGCTGCCGATCGGCGTGATCTCGCTTCTGGAGCTGGTTTTCGGTAAAATGAGCGCGGTCTGGAGCGCGGTCGTACAGGGTCTTGTGCGGCTCGTGATCTTTTTACTGTATATCTACGGAATCTCGAAGATCAAGGATATCAAGCGCGTATTCATGTATCACGGCGCTGAGCACAAAACGATCGCCTGCTACGAGTCGGAGCTTCCGATGACACCGGAAAATGCGGCGAAGTGCACGCGCCTGCATCCGCGCTGCGGCACGAATTACCTGTTTTTAACGATGGCGGTATCGATCGTCGTGACGACCGTGATCTCGGCGCTCTGTACGCTGATCCCGGGCTTTACGGCATGGCACGACGCGAGCGGCGTAAACCGCTTTCTGTTCCGCATCGCGCGGATCGTGCTGATTCTGCCGATCGCCGGCATCTCCTACGAGGTGCTGAAAGCGGCGGCAAAGCGCGACAACCTTGTCTGCCGCGTCGCCCGCGCGCCGGGACTTGCGCTGCAGCATCTGACGACCAAGGAGCCGACCGCGGATATGCTCGAAGTCGCGATCGCGTCGTTCGAGCTTGCGCTGCATCCGCCGAAGGGCGATCTGGAATTTGACGAAAAGGCGTCCGCGACGAAAACGGAGGAAGCGTCGGAAGCAGCGGAAAAGCCGGCGGAAGCGCCGAAAACGGACCCGGATGCGAATGAGGCGGCAGAGGCATGATCGTCCGGAAGGCGGAACAGCGGATCACAGAGCTTTTGAAACCCGTTGCGGGTGAGGACGCGCGTACGGAAGCGGTGTTTTTGCTTCGCGCAAGCGGGTTTCATTCGCCGTATCAGGAGTTTACGGAAACGGACGCAAAGTCGCTGGAGCCGCTGATCGAGCGCAGACTTTCCGGAGAACCGCTGCAGTATGTGCTCGGCGAATGGGAGTTTTACGGGCTCCCGTTTTATGTGGATCAAACCGTGCTGATCCCGCGTCCGGATACGGAGCGCCTTGTGGAAACGGCGCTGCCGATGCTTTCGGAGGATCGGCGCGACGTGCTGGATCTCTGCTGCGGAAGCGGCTGCATCGGGATCGCGCTTGCCGTTATTGGCGGCGCAAGCGTCACGGCTGCCGATATCAGCGCCGACGCGCTTTCAATGACCGAACGCAACGCGCGGCGAAACGGCGTTTCCGTAAAAACCGTGCAGAGCGATCTGTTTGAGCATGTTGAGGGCGCCTTCGATCTGATCGTATCGAATCCGCCGTATCTCAGTCAGACGGAAATGGATGCGCGGGACGCAAGCCTTTGCTTTGAGCCGTCTCTTGCTCTGTTCGGCGGAGAGGACGGGTTGGATTTTTATCGCCGGATCGCAAAGGATTTCCGGCGGTTTCTGAAGCCGGGCGGCACACTGCTTCTGGAGATCGGCTGCACGCAGAAGGAAGCGGTCGGAGCACTGTTCGGCAAGTATGAATGCGTCAACGATTACGGCGGGCGACCGCGCGTGATTACGGTAAGGAACGATGATTGAGAAGCTGAAAAAATGCAAAGAACGATATGAAGCGCTGACCGAGGCGCTGTCCAAGCCCGACGCGGCAAACGACCGCGAGACGTATACCGCGCTTTCGCGCGAGCATGCGGAGCTCTCCGAGATCGTCGCGGCGTTCGACCGGTATACCGGGACCGAGCGCGAACGCGACGACTGCCTTGCGCTGCTTTCCGAGCATCCGGAGGAGGAGATGAAAGCGCTTGCGGAGGAAGAGCTTGCGGCGCTCAACGCCTCGCTTGCGGAGCAGGAAAACGAATTGAAGGCGCTGCTGCTGCCGAAGGATGAGAACGACGACCGCGGCGTCATTTTGGAGATCCGCGCAGGCACGGGCGGCGATGAGGCGTCGCTGTTCGGCGCGGACCTTCTGCGCATGTATCTCAGATACGCGGAACGGCACGGCTTCAAGACCGAAACGCTGTCCGAAAACGTCACAGAGCTCGGCGGCGTCAAGGAGATCATTCTGTCCGTGTCCGGCAAACGCGGCGCGTACGCGCGGCTGAAGTTCGAGGGCGGCGTGCACCGCGTGCAGCGCGTGCCGGAGACCGAATCGCAGGGACGCATCCACACGAGCGCGGCGACGGTCGCGGTCATGCCGGAGGTCGACGATATCCATATCGAGATCAGGGATTCCGATCTTCGCATCGATACCTACCGTTCGAGCGGCGCGGGCGGACAGCATGTCAATAAGACGTCGTCCGCGATCCGCATCACGCATATCCCGACCGGGATCGTGGTCGCGTGTCAGAACGAGCGCAGCCAGCTGCAGAACAAGGAGCAGGCGATGCGGCTTCTGAAGAGCCGCCTGTATGAGCATTTTGCGTCGGAGCAGCATGCGCAGCTTGCCGATCAAAAAAAGAGCATGGTCGGAAGCGGCGACCGCAGCGAGCGTATCCGCACCTATAACTTCCCGCAGAGCCGCGTGACCGATCACCGTATCGGGCTCACGCTGTATAAGCTCGAACAGTTTTTGGACGGCGATATGGACGAAATGATCGACGCGCTGACGCTTGCAGAACGCGCGGCAAAGCTAAGCGGGGAGGCGGACGCATGAAAACGGAAGTGATCTCCGCGATCCGTATGGAGGACGCCGGAACGACGCGCGGCGCGGAGCTGATCCAGAACGGGGAGCTTGTCGCGTTCCCGACCGAAACGGTCTACGGGCTTGGCGCGAACGGCATGGACGGCGAGGCAGTCGATCGCATCTTTGAAGCAAAGGGCAGACCGAACGACAACCCGCTGATCCTGCACATCGCGAAAAAAAGCGACGTCAAGCTTTTGTGGGCGCATGTTCCGAAGCTTGCGAATACGCTGATGGACACCTTTTGGCCCGGACCGCTGACGCTGATCTTCAATAAGGCGGACGAGGTCCCCTATGAGGTGACGGCGGGGCTCGAGACCGTTGCGGTCCGCATGCCGTCGGACAAGACCGCTCGGCTGCTCATTCAGAAATCGGGCGTGCCGATCGCGGCGCCTTCCGCAAACCGCTCGGGCAGACCGAGCCCGACGACTGCGGAACATGTGCTTGCGGACATGGACGGACGGATCCCGCTGATTTTAGACGGCGGTCCCTGCAGATACGGCGTGGAATCGACGGTGCTTTCGCTGGTCGGCGAGCCGACGATCCTGCGGCCCGGCGCGATCACGCGCGAAATGCTCGAAGCGGTGATCGGACCGGTGCGCCTTGCGCCGAGCATCCTGAACCCGCTCGGTGCGCGTGAGGTCGCGGCGTCGCCCGGCATGAAATACAAGCACTATGCGCCGGATGCGGAGGTGCATGTCGTCGAAGGCGAGCCGAAGCCTGCCGCAAAGCGCATCCGCGCGCTGTATTACGAATACGAGGCGGAGGGCAGGACCGTTGCGATCCTCGGGACCGAGCAGACGATGGCAAGCTATCGGAATCTGAACGCGTACTCGATGGGCGATCGGAACGAACCGGAAACGCTCTGCGCAAACCTGTTCCGGCTTCTGCGCGACGTCGGCGCGCACTGCGACGTGATCCTTGCGGAAGGGATCGACACAAAGGAGACCGGACTGGCGTTTATGAACCGGCTTTTGCGCGCCGCAGGCTTTTCGCGTGAGACGGTCTGACCGTTTTCCGAAAAAGTTGCAATTCGCCTCTGTACAAACAGCGGTAAATTTGATATAATCATTCAGAATGATCGGAGGGGGTACGAACATCTATGAAACTGTCTATCGGATCCGACCACGGCGGCTACGCGTATAAAGAAGCCGTCAAAGAGCATCTTATCGCACAGGGACATGAAGTGATCGACTGCGGCTGCTTCGGCACCGAGAGCGTCGACTACCCCGAGTTCGGCATCGCGGCTGCGGAGCTTGTACGCGACGGCAAGGCCGATCGCGGCATTGTGATCTGCACCACGGGAATCGGCATGTCCATCGCGGCAAACAAGGTCCGCGGGATTCGCTGCGCGCTTTGCGGCGATCTGAAATCTGCGGAAATGACCAGAAGACACAACGATTCAAATGTTTTGGCAATGGGAGCGGGAATCATTCCGCTCTCTTTGGCATTGGAAATCACCGACGTATGGCTGTCGACCGAATTTGAAGGAGGCAGACATGCGAGACGGATCGGAATCATTACCGCTTATGAGGCGGGGAAGGAGCAAGTATGAAAGTTACCGTAATCGACCATCCTCTTGTACAGCACAAGCTGTCCAGACTGCGTGACAAGAACACGAGCAATAAGGAATTTCGCGAGCTCGTCAGCGAGCTTGCGATGCTGATGTGCTATGAGGTCACGCGCAATCTTCCGCTCGTCGACACAGAGATCGAAACGCCGATCTGCAAGAGCACGTTCAAGGTGCTCGCCAATGAAAAGATCGCGATTGTTCCGATCCTGAGAGCCGGTCTCGGCATGGCGGACGGCATGATGAACATGATCCCGAACGCGAAGATGGGACATATCGGTATGTACCGCAATCCCGATACGCTGAAGCCGACGAGTTACTACTGCAAGCTCCCGTACGACATCGAGGAGCGCGACGCGATTCTGGTCGACCCGATGCTGGCAACCGGCAACTCCGCGATCGAGGGCATCCGTGTGCTCAAAGAGGGCGGCGCGAAGAGCATTCGTCTCGTCAATCTGCTGGCAGCGCCCGAGGGCATCGAGGCGATCCGCAAGGTGTATGACGACGTCGATATCTATGTCGCGTGCATCGACGAAAAGCTGAACGAGCACGGCTATATCGTTCCGGGTCTCGGCGACGCGGGCGACCGTCTGTTCGGCACGAAATAATCGTTTGAAACGGAGAAGCGTATGTCAAGTATCATGGAACGGATCGCGGAAGCGGAGACCCGTGCCGACGGAATCCTCGAAGAAGCCAACCGCGCTGCGCGGGAACTCGTAGCAAAGGCGCGGACCGACGCGGACGAGGCGATTGCCGCGGCTGCGGCGTCGGAACGCGTGCACACGGCAGAGATGCTGAAGGCGGCGCAGGAGGACGGGGAAGCCATAGCGGCTGAGGTCACCGAAAAAGCGAGAACCGAAACGAAAAGGCAGATCGAAGCGGCGGAACGAAACGTCCCCGAAGCGGTCGCCTATCTGATGGAAAGGATTGAAGCAGCGGTATGATCGTAGCGATGAAGCGCCTGTCTTTGGTCGCGCTGAAATCGGATCGGGACGACATCCTTAACGCACTGCAGAAAGCCGGTACGGTCGAGATCATCAAACTCGCCGACGGAGATGTGCAGAACGGGGAAGCGGACGCGATCAATGCGCGCATGCAAAGACTTGCCGAATCCATCAGCGCCGTCAAGCCATACGCGAAAAAGGCTGGCTTTTTGAGCCCGCAAAAGCGTGAGATGACGCTTTCCGGCATGCGTGAGTATGTGCCGAAAGCGGTCGAAACGACGGACGAGATCGAGGAGCTGATGCATCGGGAAGCCCGTCTTCTTGCCGAGCGCGAGAAGGCGGTCTCGACGCGTGCCTCGCTTGAGCCGTGGACGGCGTTGACCGTGCCGATGGATTCCGTGAAGAACACGCGGCGCGTGCACTATTTCATCGGACTTTGCGCATCGAAGGATGTGCAGCGCATACGCGAACAGGAGTATCTCGAAGCCGAGTTTCTGAGCGAGAGCGCGACGGTTCCGACAATCCTTGCCTGCCGGGAGGAGGACACGCGCGCCGTGCAGACCTTCCTGAAAACGATCGACTGGCAGGATTATGTGTTTCCGAAGCTTTCGGGAACGCCGCGCGAAGCGATCGAATCGCTTGACAGAAGGATCATCGAGATCGACGAAGCGTACACCGAAGCGCAGCAGCAGCTCGAATCGCACGGCGAAACGATCGAAACGCTGCAGAACGCGCTGGACGCCGAAACGATCGACGCTGACCGCATGAGCGCGCAGAGCGACCTTTCCTATACGGCGCACGCATTCATGCTTGAGGGCTGGGTCCGCGAGGACGAGGTCGAACAGACGGAGGAGACGATCAAGGGCGTGACCGATGCATACAGCTTCGAGACGCGCGACCCGATCGAGGGCGAGGAGCCGCCGTCGGTGGTGAAGAACAACAAGTTCGTCAAGCCGTTCGAGGAGGTGCAGACGCTGTATTCGCGTCCCGCCTACGGCACGATCGACGGCACGCCGTACATGACGCCGTTCTATATCCTGCTGTTCGGTCTGATGCTTTCCGACACCGGATACGGCATACTGCTGATGCTCGGCTCGTGGCTCTATATCAAAAAGAAAAAGCCGACCGGCATGAGCGCGGGCATTTCCCGCGTGCTGTTCTGGGGCGGGCTTTCCACGATCGTCTGGGGCGTGCTCACCGGGTCGTTTTTCGGCATCACAAGGACCGATGCGTCCGGCGGCGTCTTCACGATCATCGGGCAGTTCTTCGATCGGATCGGGATCTTCCCGGCATGGATCGACCCTATGCAGAACTCCATGGCAATGCTCGGGCTCTGCTTCGGACTCGGTATTCTGCATATCGTCGCGGGGTATATCGTCGGCGCGGTCGACAGGTTTTCAAAAGGCGACTGGAAAGGCGCGATCTTCGATAAGATCTCATGGGTGCTCATCACGCTCGGTCTGGTGATCGGCTTTTTGCCCGCGATCACGGGCATGGCGGGTTCGCCGATCGAGCTTCCGAAGACGGTTACAATGCCTGCGCTGATAGCGGCTGCTGTCGGTGCGGCAATGGTCGTGCTGTTCAAGGGACGTGAGAAAAAGAATCCGTTCAAACGACTGACCAGCGGTCTCGGCGGACTGTATGACATCACCGGCGTGCTGTCCGATATTCTGTCCTATGCGCGTCTGTTCGCGCTCGGCATCGCAACCGGCGTCATCGGGCAGGTGTTCAATATGCTCAGCAATATGCTGACGGGCTCGTCGAACATCTTCCTTGCAATCCTCGGCGCGATCCTCTGCATTGTGCTCGTGATCGCACTGCACACGTTCAACGTGGCGATCAACGCGCTCGGCGCATTCGTACACTGCGCGAGACTGCAGTACGTCGAGTTCTACGGCAAGTTCTATGAATCCGGCGGAAAGGAATTCCGACCGCTTTCCTATAACACAAAACATGTTCAGGTCACCAAATAATTCAGTAAAAGAAAAGGAGAAAGTAAAATCATGAATTGGGGTGCAATTTGGGCTACCGCAGGTGCGGTCATTGCAGCATTGTTGGCAGGTATCGGTTCCGCGATCGGCGTCGGTATCACGGGTCAGGCGTCCGCGGGCGTCGTTTCCGAGAATCCGGATCTTTCCGGTAAGTGCCTGCTTCTGCAGCTCCTTCCGGGTACGCAGGGCATCTACGGTCTGCTGATCGCGGTAGTCATCGCGCTGCAGTCCGGCCTGATGAGCGGCGACGTTTCCGCACTTGCGGCGAATGCGACGCTCGGCGTCCGCTATCTGCTGGCAGGTCTTCCCATTGCGTTCGGCGGTCTGCTTTCCGCGATCTATCAGGGCAAGGTAGCCGTTGCCGGCATCAACATGGTCGCAAAGAAGCCCACCGAAAGCGGTAAGGGCATGGTCATGGCGATCATGGTCGAGACCTACGCGGTTCTGTCCCTGCTCATTTCCTTCCTGCTCGTTATCGGCATCAAGTAAGAAACGAGGCACGGTATGGGAAACGAGAGTGCAGCAAACCTCATCGACAGGATCTTAGCGGACGCAAAGGAAGCGGCCGATAAAGTGCTTGCCGACGCAGAGGTCTCCGCAGGCGGCATCCGCGAATCCCGGGACGCAGAGATCGCAAAAAAGGCAGAGCAGACGGAAAGGGAGCGCAAACAGCAGATCAGCGTGATCCTGAACGGCTGCCGTACGCGCGCCGAGCTCGACGGACGCAAAGAAACGCTTCGCGCAAAGCGCACGCTTCTGGACGGCGTTTTTACCGAGACGTACAACAGAATGCTTGCCATGTCCAACGAAAAGCGGGAGGCGCTGTTCCGCTCGATCCTTCAGAGAGAAGCGAAGGAGAACGACACCGTCGCGCCCGCAAAGACGGATCGCGGCGTGCTCAAAGCAACGATCGCGAGACTTCCGTTTGCCGTGAAGCTGTCCGAAAAGGACGCGGATATTGAAGCGGGCTTTGTTCTGTACGGCGACGGCTACGAGAAGGACTGCTCGATGAAGGCGATCTTAAGAGAGCTTCGCGACGCGGAGGAAACGAATGTCGCAAGGATCCTATTTCGATAAGAGAGGAGAACGCTATGCCGCAACCGAGTTACGCATACGCATGTGCGAGGCTGTCAGCGCTGAATAAGCGGCTCATCGAGCCGCAGACGATCCAGCGCATGCTGGATGGCTCCGTTTCGGATGCGATGCGCGCACTGTCCGACGTTCGCTACGGCAATCTGTCCGAAGCGACGGAAGCGGATATCGAGCGGATGATCGAGCGGGAAATGACCGATGCGATGCAGGAGGTCAGGGAGCTTTCTCCGAACCCGGCGATTACCGATCTTTTTCTGCTGCGTGCGGATGTGCAGAACCTCAAGGTGCTTCTCAAAGCACGGCTTTTGAATCAGAGCGAGGCGGCGTTTACGCCGGGCGGACTTTACGATCGGGAAACGCTTTCGGAAATGGTCAAGGATAAGCGGTATGACGCGCTGCCGGAGATCCTTCGGGATGCGCTGAACGCTTTGGAAAAACGCCTTGAGATCCGCGTTGAGCCGCAGACGATCTCCGTTGCGCTCGACCGCGCATACCTTGCGCACGCGCTGAAGCAATCGGCGAAGCATCCGGTCTTTTCGCAGTATTTCCGTTCGCTGGCGGACTTCGACAACGTTCTGACGTTCCTGCGCCTTCGCGCGATGGGTGCATCGATCGAGATGCTCGACGAAGTCATTCTGCCTGAGGGCGGCGTGAAATACGAAGATCTCTACAACGCCTACGAGTTATCGTTCGATTCGCTGAACAAGATCCTCGGCAAAAGCGTGTGTCAGGAACCGCTGCTTTTGGGGCTCAACGCCATGCTGCGTACCGGCAGCATCGCAGAGCTCGAAAAGGCGAGGGACAATTATCTGGTCTCGCTGCTTTCGGCGCACAAATACGAAAGCGAAACGATCTATCCGATCATCGGTTACTATCTTGCGAAGGAACGCGAGGGCAAGGCGGTGCGTCTGATCATTACGGGCAAGCGCAACGGTCTTGCCGATACCGTGATCCGTGAAAGGCTGGTGAAGCTGTATGGCGAACGGTAAGTGCGCGGTCATCGGCGACCGTGATTCCGTGCTGCTGTTCAAGGCGGTCGGGATTGAGGTGTACGACGTGACGGACGGCGAAACGGCGAACAGAACGCTGCACCGTCTGGCACGGACCGGGTACGCGGTGGTTTACGTCACGGAGACGTATTATCCCGCGTGCGAGGAAACGATCCGGGAGTTCCAGGGGGAAGCCTACCCTGCGATCATTCCGATTCCGGACGCGTCCGGAACGCAGGGGATCGGCATGCGGGCGATCAAGGACAACGTCGAAAAGGCGGTCGGTCTGGATATTTTGAGCAATTCATAACAGGAGAAAGAGTATGCAAGGTACTATCGTAAAGGTTTCGGGACCGTTGATCGTGGCAAGCGGTATGGGCGACGTGCAGATGTTCGACGTCGTTCGTGTTTCCGACAAGCATCTGATCGGCGAAGTCATCGAATTGCGCGAGGATAAGGCGTCCATTCAGGTTTACGAGGAAACCGGCGGCATCGGTCCCGGCGAACCGGTCTATTCGACCGGCGCGCCGCTTTCGGTCGAGCTGGCGCCGGGCCTCATCGAATCCATCTACGACGGCATTCAGCGCCCGCTGAACAAGATCCGCGAGCAGGCGGGCGACCGCATTACGCGCGGCATCACCGTCGATTCTTTGGATCATGAAAAGCTTTGGCAGTTCGTTCCGACCGCGAAGGTCGGCGACGAAGTTACGGGCGGCGACGTGCTCGGCACCGTACAGGAGACCGAAGCGGTTCTGCATAAGATCATGGTCCCGCCGAACGTATCCGGCAGGGTGACCTGGATCTTTGAAGGCGAAACGAACATCGTCACGCCGATCGTCAAGCTTGAGAAGGACGGGAAGGAGATCGCACTGCCGATGCTGCAGAAATGGCCGGTCCGTAAGGGCAGACCGTATGCGGAAAAGCTCGCGCCGAACGAGCCGATGGTCACCGGTCAGCGCGTCATCGACACGCTGTTCCCGGTCGCCAAGGGCGGCGTCGCGGCGGTTCCCGGTCCGTTCGGCAGCGGCAAAACGGTCGTGCAGCATCAGCTTGCGAAATGGGCGGATGCGGACATCATCGTCTACGTCGGCTGCGGTGAACGCGGCAACGAGATGACCGACGTTCTGATGGAGTTTCCGGAGCTCAAGGACCCGCGTACGGGTCTGTCGCTGATGAAGCGCACCGTGCTGATCGCGAACACATCCGACATGCCGGTCGCGGCGCGTGAGGCGTCCATCTATACAGGCATTACGATCGCGGAATACTTCCGCGACATGGGCTACAAGGTCGCGATCATGGCGGACTCGACGAGCCGCTGGGCGGAAGCGCTTCGCGAAATGTCCGGCCGTCTCGAAGAGATGCCCGGCGAAGAAGGCTATCCTGCGTACCTCTCGTCGCGTCTTGCGGAGTTCTATGAGCGCGCGGGCAGCGTGAGAACGCTCGGCAGCGAGGGAAGACTCGGCGCGGTCACGGCGATCGGCGCGGTTTCCCCGCCGGGCGGCGATATTTCCGAACCGGTCTCGCAGGCAACGCTGCGCATCGTCAAGGTTTACTGGGGACTTTCCTCCAAGCTTGCATACGCGCGTCACTTCCCGGCAATCGACTGGCTGCAGTCCTATTCGCTGTATCAGGACCGCCTGTCCCCGTGGTTCAACAATCAGGTCGATACGGAGTGGTCGAACCTCGTATCGCGCACGATGCATCTTCTGCAGGTCGAGAGCGAGCTGGATGAGATCGTCCGTCTCGTCGGTATCGACGCGCTGTCCTTCAAGGACCGTCTGACGCTCGAAGCGGCGCGCAGCATCCGCGAGGACTATCTGCATCAGAACGCTTTCCACGAGGTCGATACCTATACTTCGCCCAAGAAACAGTTTATGATGCTGAAGGCGATCATGACCAACTATGAAAAGAATCTCGAAGCGCTCGACAAGGACGCGTCGTTTAAGGCACTGCTCAGCTTGCCGGTCCGCGAACGCATCGGCAGACTGAAGTATGTGCCCGAAGCGGAGGCGGAGGACGAATACAACGCGATCATGAAGGACATGACCGAACAGATCACGGCGCTGACGGAAGGAGGACAGTTCTGATGCGTAAGGAATATCGAACCATTTCCGAGGTCGTCGGACCGCTGATGCTGGTCAAGGACGTCGAAGGCGTCAAGTATGACGAGCTGGTCGAGATCGAGCAGGCGGACGGCAATATCCGCCGCGGCCGTGTACTGGAGATCAACGGCGACAAAGCCATGGTGCAGCTGTTCGAGGGCTCGCAGGGACTGCGCATCTCCGACAGCAAGGCGCGGTTCTTGGGTCACTCCATCGAGCTCGACGTTGCGCCGGACATGCTCGGCCGTGTCTTCGACGGCATGGGCAAGCCGAAGGACGGCGGTCCCGCGCTGATCGCGGAAAAGCATCTGGACATCAACGGCACGGCAATGAATCCCGCCGCGCGCGACTATCCGTCCGAGTTCATTCAGACTGGCATTTCCGCCATCGACGGTCTGAACACACTCGTCCGCGGACAGAAGCTGCCCGTGTTCTCCGGCAGCGGTCTGCCGCACGCAAACCTTGCGGCGCAGATCGCGCGTCAGGCAAAGGTCCTCGGAAGCGATGAGAAATTCGCAGTCGTGTTCGCCGCAGTCGGCATCACGTTCGAGGAAGCGGACTTCTTCATCAACGACTTCCGCGAGACCGGTGCGATCGAGCGTACGGTCACGTTCATCAACCTGGCGAACGACCCGGCGATCGAGCGTATTTCCACGCCGCGTATGGCGATCACAGCTGCCGAATACCTTGCGTATGATCTCGGCATGCAGGTGCTTGTCATCATTACGGACATCACGAACTATGCGGAAGCGCTGCGCGAGGTTTCCGCTGCGCGCAAAGAGGTCCCCGGACGCCGCGGCTATCCGGGCTATATGTATACCGACCTTGCGACGATGTACGAGCGCGCGGGACGTATCCGCGGCAACAAGGGCTCGATCACGATGATCCCGATCCTGTCGATGCCGGAGGACGACGTTACGCACCCGATCCCGGACCTCACCGGTTACATCACCGAGGGACAGATCATCCTTTCCCGCGAGCTGTACCGCAAGGGACTGACGCCGCCGATCAACGTGCTTCCGTCGCTGAGCCGTCTGAAAGACAAGGGCATCGGCAAGGGCAAAACGCGCGAAGACCATGCGGACACGATGAACCAGCTGTTCTCGGCGTATTCGCGCGGCAAGGACGCAAAGGAGCTTGCGGTCATCTTGGGCGATGCGGCGCTGTCCGACACGGATAAGCTCTATGCGAAGTTTGCCGACGAGTTCGAGACACGCTACGTTTCGCAGGGATATTATACGAACCGTTCGATCGAAGAAACGCTGAATCTCGGTTGGGAGCTTTTGAAGATCCTGCCGAAATCCGAACTCAAGCGTATCAAGGACGTCTATATCGAAAAATACTACAAGGAGGCGTAAGCCGTGGCGCTGCAGTATAAGCCCACGCGAATGGAGTTATCGAACCTCAAAAAACGCAGGACGGTCGCCATTCGCGGACACAAAATGATGAAGGATAAGCGTGACGAGCTTGTGCGCCGCTTCATCGTTCTTGCGCGCAAAAACAAAGCGCTTCGCCTTGAAACGGAAAAAAAGCTCGGCGAGGCGATGCAGAATTTCGTGCTTGCCCGCGCCATGATGAGCGGAAACGAGATCGAGGAAGCGCTGATGTATCCGGCGCGCGCGATCAAGGTCGATATGCAGAAGCAGAATATCCTTTCGATCCCTGTGCCGAAGCTGACGCTCGACACGGAGGACGGCTTCGTTTATCCCTACGGCTTCGCGACGACCGGCGCCGATCTCGACGGCGCGGTGCAGGCGCTTGCGGAGATCCTTCCGCTGATGCTGGAACTTGCGGAGGTCGAAAAGGCAACAAGCCGTTTGGCGGACGAGATCGAAAAGACCCGCCGCCGCGTCAACGCGCTCGAATACGTCATGATCCCTCAGTTCGACGCTGCGATCCACGATATCCAGATGAAGCTCGAAGAGAACGAGCGCGGCAATACCTCGCGGCTGATGAAAACCAAGGAGATGCTTGCAAAGGAAGCTTAATGGACATCCGTGCGCTTCTCGAAAACGCGGGCTTTGCGGAAGGATTTGTTCTTCCCGTCGCCCCCTATACGAACTGGACACGCCATCGACAAGATGGCGTGTTTCATCCGAATACGGCGCCGCTGGCGGACGATCCGGGAGCGGTCTATCCGTGGGCGAACGCCGTGCTGATCTGCGTGTATCCGTATACGCCGTACGAGGACGAGACGCTCGTCGCGTCCTACTATCCGGCGAGCAACCGCGCCTATCATGCCATGAAGCGGCTCTTAGTAACACTGAACGAAAACAGCGTTCGCGCAGAACGTGCCGAAACGCCTTACAGGGAGCAGTTAGCCGCTTACGGCATCGGAGCCCGCATGGACAATCAGCTGCTGTATCTTGAACCATACGGCACCTATTTCAATCTGCAGGGCGCAATGCTGGCACTGCCGGAGCCGGTCGCCTATACGCCGCCGCGGAAGCCCGAGGAGGTCTGCGATCACTGCGGATTATGCAAAACGGTCTGCTTCGGAGCGATCAAGGGGGATTATGCGTTCGACTGGACACGGTGCGTGCACACCTATATGGAGGGCGAACCGATCCCGCGGGACGCTATGGAATGGCTTCCGTCGCTTTTGGGCTGCATGCGATGTCAGACGGTCTGCCCGAAGAATCCGAAAACAACGGTCCCGATCCCAAACGAGATCCGGGAAACGCTCGATCCGGTCGCGGTATTGCAGGGAAACCGAAAAGAAGCGGAACCGTTGATCGGCAAAAACCTTGCGGCACCGAAACGCCTTCTGCGGCAGGCGATCGTGCTTGCGGCAAACCGCGGAAGGGAGGATGCGCTTCTGCATCTGTTTCAGCTTCAAAAGACCGACGGCGCACGATTCAAAGAGGAATTGGATTATGCAATTTCCCTCTTGCAAAAAGAATAAGATGCGGTTATAATAAGCAATGCACTAAGCGGGGAGTTAGCGGTGCCCTGTACTCGCAATCCGCTACAGCGAGGCCGAATCCCCGTCCCGAGGCCGGTTGTTGTGAGGTCGGTCTCAATACGGAATGTTGATGCGCGGGTCCCGTGCAATCGCACGCCGTGAACCGTGTCAGGTCCTGACGGAAGCAGCACTAAGCGGAATGTACGATGTGCCGCGGGGTCACCTGCGCGGAGTCACCGGTTGAGGGTCCACTCGGAGCAAGAGGTCGAAGGACGGGTGTGCAAGTTTCATACATCGAAAAACCGGGCACACCGCTCGGTTTTTTCTGTTTCATAAGAAAGGGGCAGTATGGAAGATTTCTCGGTATTTGACATCATAGGACCGCGGATGACGGGTCCGTCGTCCAGCCATACGGCAGGCGCCGTTCGGATCGCATACATTGCGAGAAGACTGATCGGCACGGAAATCGGCAGCGTGCATTTCACGCTCTACGGTTCGTTTGCCGAGACCGGACGCGGTCACGGCACCGACAAGGCGCTGATCGGCGGGATATTGGGCTTCATGCCCGACGACGAGCGTATCCGCCGCGCATATGAGCTTGCGAAGGAGCAGGGGGTACAGGTCGATTTTACCTATTCCGAGGAACCGGTCGATCACCCGAATACGGTCAAGATCGAGCTTCTTGACGTCAATGATCGCAAGATGGAGGTCGTCGGCCGTTCGGTCGGCGGCGGGAACATTCTGATCACCGAAATCAACGAGCAGGCGGTCGAACTGTCCGGCGAGTATCCGACGCTGATCGTAAGCCACAGGGACGAACCGGGCGTCATTGCCATTGTTTCGCAGGTGCTGGCACAGCTCAAGGTCAATATCGCATTCATGCGCGTCTTCCGTCACGGACGCGGCAGAGACGCCTATATGTGCATTGAGACCGACACGCCCGTCACCAGGGAGATGCAGACCATCATCCGGCAGCTTTGCCCGGGCATCACCGAGATTTTTGCGGTTTAAGGAGGAACGCTTATGCAGCTGATCGATGCTTTTGATACCGGCGCGGCGCTTTGCGAATACTGCAGCGCGATGAACTGCACAATCGCGGAAGCCATGATCCGGCGCGAGGTTTCGCGCGGAGAGATGATGCGCGACGCGATCCTTGCGGAAATGCGCGAGAATCTGAACGTCATGCGCGAATCGGTCCGGATCGGTCTGGAGGAGCATGTGGAAACGGTTTCTCACCTTTCCGGCGGCGAAGCGATGCGGCTGTTCCGCTACGCCAAATACGATCCGTTCTCCGGCGGTAACACCTGCCGCGCGGCGGCGAGCGCAATGGCGGTCTGCGAGGTCAATTCTTCGATGGGACGTATCGTTGCGGCGCCGACCGCAGGCGCAAGCGGCATTCTGCCGGGCGTATTGATCGAATGCGGCATGGAACGCAATTGGACCGACGAGCAGCTCATCCAGGGACTGTTTACGGCGGGAGCAGTCGGCCTTCTGTTCGCACAAAATGCAACGATCTCCGGCGCGGACGGCGGCTGTCAGGCGGAGACCGGCGTTGCAAGCGCGATGGCGGCGGCAGCGATCGTTGAGCTTTCCGGCGGTACGCCGGAACAAGCGCTGGACGCGGCGGCAATGACGATCAAAAACATCATGGGGCTTGTCTGCGACCCGGTCGCGGGACTGGTCGAATGTCCGTGCATCAAGCGGAACGCGCTCGGAGCAGCCAACGCGCTTCTTTGCGCGGATATGGTGCTTTGCGGCATCACGAGCCTGATCCCCTTTGACGAGGTCGTTTCCGCCATGCTGCAGGTGGGCAGGGATATTCGCCGCGAATACCGCGAAACGGCGAAGGGCGGGCTTGCGGCGACGCCGACCGGCAAAGCCGTTGCCGAAAAGGTCAAACGCTTTCAGGCATATTCCGGCGAATTTTGACGTGATGAAAAGATAGAGTATGCAACACAAATCATAGAACGGAAATCAGAGCAACTCAGAATTACGCCGTTTTTACAAACAACAGGAGAAAGCCGAAGCGTTCTCCTGTTATTTTTTAGCTGCGCACATATTTCCAACCGCAGTATACGTTGATAAACTCCGTAAGATCATTCACATAATCGAGGTCGATATCATCAAAAAGTATGTATCCGATCTCATGCGCAACATCGTTGGTTACGACCAAAATAGAACGCTTATAGAATTCCCATGTCTGATCGTCCGCATCATTTGGATAAAGAAAACGAAAATGATCGTCCCCGATCTCGACATAGGGCTCGAACTGCTGTTTGTCCGGATTATCATGATACCGATTGTCCATCAACTCCGTTCGGAAGCCGTACCGGCTTTCAAGCGCAGTTTTTGCGGCATGATACTCCGCATCACCATACTGACAGAGTAACGTATAGGATCTTGTATGAAAAATGACCCAAAAATCCAGGTATTCATGAAGAACGACTGATTTTGGCGATCCTAAATCTAACGGTACGGAGATCGCATCGGGAAGGATTTCTTCGACTGACGTCTCAAATTGACGTTGGGCATCCTTCGCAGTACTGCGATGATGCTCGCCGAGGGACAGACAGAACAAGCCAAAAAAGAATAGAATGATCAAAAGGATCGCCCAGACCGTACACCGCCAGATCTTTGCGCCGACAGCGCGACAGGAGCGGAAAAGAAAGATCAGCCGCGTGATAATCAGCCCGAATAACAGTATCAGACAGAAGACGATGACCTTTTTTCGAATTGTAAGCGAATTCGGAATGCAAAGGAATACCAGAATCAGCGTAAAGGCAGGGCAACACCAAATCAGCAGATTCTCCGCCCATTTCGGCATATGTCGCTTGCCGCTGCAGCTTTCCATATTGTTTCCTTTATAGTCCGAGTGCAGGAAGGACGACCGCTTCGATGCGCTTTGCGATCTCGTCGATTGGGAGCAGCTTGCCGTTCTCCGTGCAGAGGATCAGCTCGACGTTCGGAATGCGCTGCGCATATTCCGCATACTTTTTGCGTGCGCGCGCCTGAATGGAATCGATGCTTTCATAAACGTCGCGCGCGTTGCCGATATACTCGCGGAATCCCTTTTTATCGACGTTTTCTGCCGCGCTCTCGGTATCCATATCGAGGACCAGATGCAGATCGGGCACCGGAATGCCGAAATGCCTGTGTTCAAGCTCCAGACAGAAATCGAGGATGTCCGGCTTGTCAAGATCGATGTCGCGAATGCTCTGATAGACTGCATTAGAAAGCACATAGCGGTTTATGAGAAGCACGTCCGCATCGGAATAATCAAGATGTTTGAACGCCTCGAAACGGTCCAGAGCGAACCACAGCGCCATGCTCTTGCCGTCCACGGTGTTCGCGGCGATCCCATCCTTGGCGGACAGATACCGACCGATCATTTCCCCGAAGAACGTATCGTACATGGGAAAGGAAATCTCCATGACCTTCAGTCCGCGGCGGCTCAGCGTTTCGGAAAGCTTCGCCATCTGTACGCTTTTGCCGGTCCCGTCAATGCCTTCAAATGCAATGATTTTTGTCATACGCTTTCCTCCCATATACATGCATATTGATATCGATCCGTACTGTTTTATAAATTGATTATAGCATATCCGACAGCAAGGGGCAAGATGATTCTGCCGGATCGAACCGAATTGCCGCATCCCTTGGCATAACGGATCGAAACCGATCGGAACCGCACGACGGAATGCGCAGAGTCTCCGACACGGAATGCCGGACAAATACCGGTATGATCGGGTACAATCCCGGTATGCGAAGGAGAAACGGAACAACTGCAAACAGGTCAGAGCCATGGGTCGGGACGATCGTCGTGATCTGCAGCTTTCTGTATGCGCTGCTGCTCTCCCGGATACGCATTCACGGACTGCATACACCGCTGTCCATGGGACTGCTGCTCGGCTGTCAGCTTGCGGGATTTGAGCCGGCGGCGATCGTCGGAGGGATCATCCTCGGCGCGTTTGCGGAAGCAAAGCCCTACTGGCAGGGCGTTTCCGCCGCATTGCTGTATTGGGGGATCTCGCGCATTGTTCTGCTGATCCGAAAGAGATGCGGTACGGTGGTCCGTTTATTGATTTTTGTGCTGTGCATGCTTGCGACGCTGCCAATTTCTGCGATCTACGGAAAGGAAGAGCTCCTGTACGGCATGATCTCGCTGTCCGTTTCCGTGCTGTCCGCCATGGCTTTTCGCCGCATATTCCTGACCGTAAAGACGATCGACCGCGTCAGACTGCTCACCGATGCAGAGCAGATCGCAGCGATGCTCGGGATCGGCGCGGTCATTCTTGCCGTATCGGACGCTGTGTTTCTCGAATGGTCGCTCTCGGTTTCTCTGCTGGTATTATTGACGATGCTTGCTGTTTCGACACGCGGCATGGCAGGCGCGGCGGTGGGGACGCTTTGGGCGGTCCTTCTCACGCTGTACACAGGATCCGATCCTGTATTGATCGGGTGTATCGCGCTCGGCGCAGTGGGCGCGGCGGCCCTGCGCGATCAGGGAAAAGTGCTGATCGTCACGTCGTTTATGCTCTCCGGTCTTCTGTTTCGGTCGTTTACGGTTCGGGAAGCCGTTGCGATGAGCGTTCCGAATCTTTTGTGCGGCATATTGTTCTTTTTGCTGACGCCGAAGCGACTGCTTTCTTCCGTCAGATTCTGCATCGATCCACGCCTGCATACGGAACGCAGGGCGTCGGAATCCGTGCGGCGAACGGAACGCCGTGCGTCGCAGGAGCTGGAACGCATGGGAAAGCTGCTCGGCGGAATTTCCGGCATGTTTCACCCGGCGCCGGAGGAGGATGACTCGGTCGCAAAATGGACGGTTCAAGGCGCGCTGGCGATCTGTCGGAACTGCGTGCTTCGGCGGCAGTGCTGGAAGGAACCGGATCTGATGGCAGACGCGGCAGTACAGCTTGCCAAGACAGCGGGGAAGGGCGATCGTGCCGTTCCGATCGAACCGATCGATGAAAACTGCAGGCGTTTTGCGGACCTTTGCGCATCGATTCTGCTTTCGTATCAGCAGGCGCAGAACCGGAACGCGGTCGGCAGACAGGCAAGGATGCAATCCGGCTTCGCCGAACGTCAGCTTTCGGGCGCAGGGGCGGCATTGTGTACCTATGCAAGAGAAATGCGCGAGCGGTCCCGCGACAAAGAACAGCGCATACAAAACATGGAAGACCGTCTTGCGGAGGCAGGATACGATGCGGAGACGCCGGACATCTATGAAACGGACGGTTCGGAAATGATTTCGGTCCGCATCCGCAGACCGCTGCATACGCGTCATTCCGCTGTGCAGAGGACGATTGAGCAGGCGTGCGGCTATCCGCTTCGCTGTATCCGCGCCGCGCAGAACAAGGATTTCGTTTCGTTCCGGTTTGAGCGGGACGCCGAGCTTCATGCAACCGCGCAGGTAACGAAAACCGCCGCAGAGGATACGGTCAGCGGAGACGCGACCGGCGAATGCCGCATTCCCGGCGGAAAGGTCTGCTTTGCACTCTCAGACGGGATGGGCAGCGGATCCCGTGCGCGAAGCGAGAGCGAGGCGGCGATCCGGCTGCTGTTCCGTCTGTATAACGCAGGCGTTGAACGGGACCTGGTCTATGAGAACGTCAATCGTATGCTCCTTGCGCAGAACGAATCGGAAATGTATGCAACGCTTGATGCACTGTCGATCGATCTGCATACCGGAGACGCCGAGCTTTTGAAATACGGCGCGCCGCCGAGCTTTCTGCTGCGTGACGGACAGATCAGCACGATCTCCGGAGAGGCGCTGCCCTGCGGGATCCTTGCGGAAGCAAAGCCCAGCGTAATCCGGCTGAAGCTGCAGCGCAACGACCGCATCGTTCTCTGCTCCGACGGCATTCAGGATGTCCTGCCGGAGGGCGTGGAGGAAGCGATCCGTTCGATGGACAACTCCGGACAGAAGACCGGTGAAGCGCTGCTCAGAATTGCGGAGGCAAGAGGCGGATCGGACGATATGACCGTCATGGTGATCCTTGTCGCATGAAGATTACGATCGAGCCGTTTCTTTTGGACAACACGCTGATGAACTGCTGCGTATACCTGCTTGCGGCGGCGTGGATGGGCGTTCGGATCCGGATGCTCCCGACAGTCGGCGTTTCGCTGCTCGGCGCGGTATATGCGTTGATTTCACTGTTCTGGGTTCCGCTGCTCCGGCATCCGTTTCTGAAAATCCCGAGCTTTCTGATCTTGTCGCTGCTGCTGTTCCGAAGAGCCGGCGCGTTCAGAGCGATCCCGTTTCTGTTCCTGTCGGCAGCGCTTGCAGGCGGTACGGCGATGCTGCTGACGATCCAGCTCGGAGGACGCGTGTATTCGGACGGAACCATGATCGGAACCGTGCCGGTTCGCGCCGCGCTGCTTTCCGCGTTTGCGGCGCTTTGCCTGCCGCGGACGATCCGAACGCTCACGGCAATGCGCAAGCGGCACGCGCTGCATACCGGGATCGCAGTCGAGCTTGCGTCGCATACCTATCGCCTGGATGCATTGATCGACAGCGGGAATCTGCTGAAAGAGCCGGTGACCGGACTTCCGGTCATCCTGATCGATCCGCCGGTCGATCGACCGCAGATGCCGGTTCCGTTTACAAAGCTTTCGGGCAGCGGCGTCCTGTACGGAGAGCGGCCCCGATCGGTCGTGCTGACGGACTTCGGCAGTGCGGCGGTCGACTGCGTCTGCGTGCAGTCTCCGACGCCGATCGGAAAGGCGCAGGCAATTCTGCCGGAAAGCCTGTTACCGTATGATTGGAGGATAAGAAATGATCGCATGGCTATATCGTATCTGGGCTCGCCTGCTCGTGCGGCTGCGCATTGGCAGACGCGATATCTTATGGTACGTTCACGCAAGCGAAGGACTTCCGCCGCCGCTTGACCCGGAGGAGGAAGCCCGATGCATCGCCCTTGCGCAGACCGACAGGGAAGCGAAAGACAAGCTGATCGTGCACAACCTTCGCCTGGTCGTCTATCTTGCGCGAAAGTTTGAGAACACCGGCGTACAGACGGAGGATCTGATCAGCATCGGCACGATCGGTCTCATCAAGGCAGTAGAAACGTTCAAATCGGAAAAGAAGATCAAGCTTGCGACATACGCATCCCGCTGCATCGAAAACGAGATCCTCATGCACCTGCGTCGCACGACGAAGCTGAAGCTTGAGGTCAGCTTTGACGAGCCGCTGAACGTCGATTGGGACGGTAACGAGCTGCTGCTTTCGGATGTTCTCGGCACCGATCCGGACATCGTCAGCCGCGATATGGAGGACGAGGTCGACCGCGAGCTCCTCAGCAAAGCGTTGGAGAGGCTTACGGACCGCGAGCGGGAAATCATCGATATGCGTTTCGGACTGAAGAACGGCGAAGCGCGGACGCAAAAGCAGGTCGCCGACGCCATGGGGATCTCCCAGAGCTACATCAGCCGCATCGAGAAGCGAATCATGAAACGGCTGAAGCGGGAGATCCTGAGAATGCAGTCATGAACGGACGTATTTTTCAAGCTGACGCAGCGCGCTTTTTTCGAGCCTGGACACCTGCGCCTGCGAAATACCGATCTCCTTCGACACCTCTACCTGCGTTTTGCAGGCGAAATATCGGAGATTCAGGATCTTTCGGTCGCGCTCGCCGAGATGCGAAAGCCCTTCTTTGAGCGCGATCGAATCGATCCGTTTGGATTCGCTGTCCTTTGGATCGCAGATCTGATCGAGCACACAGAGCGTATCGTCGTCGGCGTTGAATACCGGATCGTAAAGAGAGACCGGATCCGAGATCGCGTCGAGCGCAAAGACAACTTCCGATTCTGCGATGCCCAGCTCCTTTGCAATCTCGCCGACGGTCGGTTCGCGGGAAAGTGCATCGGTCAGCTTGAGCTTCGCCTGCATGGCGCGGTATGCCGTATCACGCATCGAACGCGGTACGCGCACGGCGCTGTAATCGCGCAGATGACGCCGGATCTCGCCGGCAATCATCGGGACCGCGTAAGTGGAAAAACGTACATTCTGCGAAAGATCAAACCCGTCGACGGATTTGATGAGTCCGATACAGCCGACCTGGAACAGATCGTCCGCGACCTCGCCGCGTCCCGCAAACCGCTGCACGACGGAAAGGACAAGCCGCAGATTGGAATAAATAAAACGCTCCCGCGCGTCCGCATCGCCTTCTTTTGCGCGTTTCAGCAGCGCATACAGCTCGTCGGGCTTTAATTTCGGCAGTCTTGAAGTATCTATGCTTGTGATCTCAACTTTCTGCAACAGGATCACCTCCGCATAATAGTCTGTCCGTCGCGGAACGGAATCAAACCGTATGCCGCATCATTGACAGACTTTTCCAATCGTGATACGATACAGCAAAGAATGCTCGGAGGAAGTGCAGTGAAGCGTATTCGCTTGATCGTGCTGTTGATTTTTGCAGTGCTGCTGTTGACAGGCTGCAGACAGCAGGCAGAAACGCCGCCGACGGAAACCGCCGCGCCGGATATCGGAACGGAAGAGATCGTCGTGCAGGTTTCGGAACACCCGTCGGAGGTCATGGCAATGACCACGGTTCCGCCCACGCCGGAGGAAACGCCGATGCCCACCGAAGAACCGACGACCGTTCCGACGGAGGAGCCGACGCCGGCGCAGCAGAAGTATGACGCGCCGGAAGGCGTCTATACGATCGCATGGATGAGCGATCCGCAGCATTACTCCAAGATGTTTCCCGAGACGTATTATGCAATGACGTCCTTTCTGCGCGATCACAGGGAGGAGATGCGGCTCGCGTACATCATCAATACAGGCGATCTTGTGCACAATACCGATCTGGAATCCGAATGGGACGTTGCGGACAAGGCACAGGCGATGATCGACGAGATCCCGAACGGCGTCCTTGCCGGCAATCACGATATGGCAGCGCCGATCGGATACAAGACGTTCTGCGAGCGATTCGGAGAAAAGCGATATCGGGATAAGCCGTGGTACGGCGAAAGCTTTGAAAACAATCGCGGACATTACGATCTTCTGACGGCGGGAGAAACGGATTACCTGTTTGTCTATATGGGCTTTGAACCGAACGATAAGGCGATCAAATGGGCTGCAAACGTGTTCAAACAGTATCCGGAGCGCGTCGGGGTACTTTGCCTGCATGATTATTATACCAAGAAGCTGACGCTGTCCGAGGACGGCGAAAAGTGGTATAAACGCGTGGTAAAAAAGACACCGAATCTGTACATGGTGCTGTGCGGACACAAATACGGCTCCTATTGCTTCCCGGAATCGTTTGACGACGACGGGGACGGGAGAGAGGACCGGACGGTCTATCAGATGCTGTTCAATTACCAGGCGTCGCTGCACGACGGCGGCGGCGGGTATCTGCGGCTGATACAGATCGACGAGAAGGAAGGAACGATGCGCAATCTGACCTACTCGCCGCTCCTGGAGGATTATAACCGGTTTGACGATCCGAACAACCGCGAGGAATACTATCCCTTCGATGAAAAGAACGAGGAGTTTATGCTCCCGCTGCCTTGGAAGATCGGACACTGAACGAATATGGAAAGCAAAAAGAAGCGATCAATTCGCTTCTTTTTTTGTCGTGAAAAAACAGAGGGAAACAGCGCGGCGTGTAAACACGGACCCGGCGCTTATGCGTTCCGATCAAAATAAGCTGCAGAGCAGAGCGGCAAGCTTCCGATAAAAGACATACGACCGAAGATGGGATGCACGTTCGATCCGGCGATACAATTTCTTCATTTCCAAGTTACTCATCACAAAAATCTCCTTTCTTGTATCTGGCTTAGAGTATAAAGGAGAAATATGTCAGAATTGTCAGAAATTTATGTCCGAAACGACAAAAAAGCGCGATAAAAGTATGAATAATACTTGAACTAAATATGAACAAGGTGTAAAGTATAATGGGATAATTTATGAATATGTTGATTTATGTCGCGCATAATTAAACATATACGCGATATACCGCATATTTGCGATATGTGACTATGATTTATGCGGAGAACGGTCCGATCCGGATTGCAACAAAAAAGGGAGGCGTCAAAGCCTCCCGAGAATTTCAGACGGGTCTATGCTGTGACCCGCTCGACGGTGTATCAATCGGATCCGAGCAGAGCAAGGATCGCTTTGCATTCGGCCAGTGTGTGATAGTTCGGAATATTGTCCGCAGAACGGTTGATCTGTCGGATCTGCACGGAATGGACGCCGTCGGTGTAGACGATCTCATCGTCGGACGCAGGAACATAGAAGGTTTCTCCGTTCTCCGTCTGCGGCTGATAGGACGAGGACAGCGACCGTGTCAAAGCGCCTTTATCGTTCGGTCGGATCAGAATATCGAGATTGGATACATCGGTGCGGTACTGCGCATTCCATTCGGACTCAAGAAGCTTTATACTGCCTTTCGGTGATTCCGGCGCGGCGATCAAAGCAATTGCATCGTCCACCGAGAGGATGGTTTCCATATGGACCAGTCCCGTATCGCTGCCGATCAGATAGCGGAAACGTCCGGTGTAGCACTCGTAATATGTATACGGCGCATTGCCGTTCGCATCCTTCACTTCGCTTTCGCAGAGCGCATAGACGATACCGTCAACGTTTCGGTATTCCTTGACGTTCTTGGACATACCGGTTTCCTTGGCGTTTCTTTTGACCGCAAGCGTGAACATCTCTCCGTTTGACTCATAGCTTGCAATGTAGCTCAAGGTGCTGTAGGTAAGGGGATAGCGTTCGCCGAGATTCCATACGAGGGACTGCTCGATGACACGATCCTGCGACCCGCCGCGATTGCCGCCGCAGGCGGTCAGCAACAGAGCAGCAAGTATCAGAATGCAGATGAAAAGAGGAATGCGCTTCATAAAAAGCCTTCTTTCTGTATTGATTCCTGTGTATCATACCATAAACCCGGCGTATTGTCACGAAAAAAACAGCAAGCCGCGTTCAAAAAGTCTTCACAATAATATACAGAAAAAAACAGATAATTGGACTTGACAGAAACGGATTGTCTGCTATAATAGAAAAGGTCCGCCAAAGTAGCTCAGTCGGTAGAGCGACGCACTCGTAATGCGTAGGTCAGGGGTCCGAGTCCCCTCTTTGGCTCCAATGTCGAGGCGTAGCGCAGTTTGGTAGCGCGTTTGGTTCGGGACCAAAAGGCCGCTGGTTCAAATCCAGTCGCCTCGACCACATCGCCGCAGGCTTTGCTTGCGGCGATTTTTGTATTCTCAGACCGGCGGCGATTCGTGCTGCTTTGATCCGGCGTTCGCAGCGAAATCAGCAGTCGGAGTTGCTTTTGCTCTTGCTTCATGATATGATTTGTCAGAGGTGGTTCCATGGAGATCCGGGAATATGGTGTGTTTCATAAAGAAGAGATCGAAAGTCTGTATGCTTCCGTCGGCTGGAACGCGTACACGGATGATCTTCCTGTGCTGGAACGCGGCTTTATGAAATCGCTGCTCGTTCTTGCGGCATATGACGGGGAGGAGCTGATCGGCATTCTTCGCGCGACAGGCGACGGGGAAACGATCGTATTCATTCAGGATATTCTCGTGGATCCCGCGCATCAGCGCAAGGGCGTCGGCACGGCGCTCGTGCGGGAGGCTCTTGCACGGTTTCGCAGGGTCCGTCAGATCGAACTTGTGACCGACGATACGCCGGAAACGGTCGCGTTCTATCGGGCGTTGGGATTCCGTCCGCTTTCGGAGCTTGGATGCTGTGGATTTATGCGGAGCTGACAGGAGGGAACATGGTACGGTTTGCAGAAGAACATGAGCTCGATCGCGTAAACGAGCTTCGGAAGCAAGTAAACGATCTGCATGTGGCTGGAAAGCCGGAGATCTTCAAGCCCGGCTTTTCCAAGGAGCTTGCCGATCATATCCATACCGTCTGGAACGATCCGGAACAGGAGATCGTCGTTAATGAACGCAGCGGGGTGATCTGCGGCTTTGCGATTCTGCATCATATCCGCAAGCCGGAGAATCCGTTTATGCGTGAACGTGAGTATCTGGACGTCGATGAGTTTTGTGTGGATGAGACATACAGAAGAACCGGCGCGGCGACGGAGCTGATCACGTTTATCCGCGACGTTGCAAAGGAGCGTGGCTTCGACCGGATCGAACTCAATATGTGGGAGTTCAATCAAGAGGCGCTTGCGTTCTATGAAGCGGTCGGGTTTACGACCTATCGAAGATATCTGGAAATGAAACTGTAAAATAAGCGGCGGTTTCCGATCGAAACCGCCGCTGCTTTTTACTCTTTTTTACAGGGAAGAATCTTCGTCCTGCCAGTCGATAAGATAAACGATATCCGCCATTTCGCGGCCGTCGTTGCTGGGCTTGCTGAAAATACCGCCGTTCCAGTAGAGCGAAGCGGATTCGCCGCCGTCCAGATTGAATGCGATCTTACAGCCGAGCTTTTCCATCAGCTTGGAAAGCTCTTTCATTTCAAGCCCGTCGGAATGCTTTTGCCGTCCGTCGACGGTCACGAAGCAGTAATGTCCCGGTTCATAGTATCCGATCGCGCAGCGCGGATTGAGCGGCTTGACCTTGGAATGAGGGAATGCGGTCATCGCCTGTCCGTTTTCATCGAGGAGCGAGGGACCGAACTCCCATGCCTGCCAAACATCCTTCTGAGGACCGTTCGCCTTATACGCGTCCACGGTCATTGTTTCCATGGTCCCGTCGAGGTACAGGAAGCAGACCTCCCAGTCGTCATAGGTTTTGGTGTCGTAGATCTCGCCGTTGCGAATGACAAGCTGATGATTGTGCGCGTTGAACATGTCCCCCGAGATTGCGGCAAGCGCATCAACGCGTTTGGCAATCTTTAAAACCGTATCGCGGTCTTTGGATTTGAAATCCTTTGCCGCTGCCGTGCGCAGGCAACGGATGTCGCGCAGATAGATATCGACGACGTAATAGGTCAGACGGTGATGAAACAGCTCGTTGTCGGTAACTGCGGATACGGTAAAATGCAGATTCTCACCGGTATACTCTTCTTCGGTCATCCGCTGCTCCTCGCGCGGGACAAAACCGCCGACGCTCCATCCGATCAGACCTTCCGGCTCCGGCGTGGGAGACGGGGTGGGAGTGGGCGTCGGTTCCGGCGTCGGCGTCGGCTCGGGCGTCGGCGTCGGAGGCTCGGGCGTGGGCGTCGGTTCCGGCGTGACAAGCGTCAGCTCTTCCTCCGCTATCGGTTCCGGCACGGCAGTTGCGGTCGGTTCCGGCGTTGCTGCAACTGTCTGCAGTCCGCCGCAGGCGCAAAACAGAAGAACAAAAACAAGACACGTTATCAAAAGCGTGCGCTTCATTCGGCAAGACCTGCCTTTCCGCAGTAGAACCGGGATTCGGGATACGGTTCGTACGCAATATAAACGATATCGGCAACGACGCGTCCGCCTCCGCTGGGGCGGTTGAGCGTCGTGTCCTTCCAATAGAAATGTGCTGAAGCGCCGCCGTCAAGATTGTATGCCTGCGTGCATCCGAGCGACTTCATGAGCTTGGCAAGCTCGGGAAGCGTTGCCCCGCGGGATGCCTTCTGCCTGCCGTCCACGACGACAAGACAGTAATGCCCCGGTTCGATGATGCCGATGCAGCTGCGGGGATTCGTTACGGTGATGCCGACGTCCGGGAAGCTTTTGATCGGATTTCCCTTCTTATCGATCAGAGCGGGACCGAACTGCCAGCCCTGCCAGGGATCCATTGCCATGATCTTTTTGATACTGGCTTCCTGACTGCTCATCGTGACCATTTCTCCGTTTTTGAGTAACAGACAAATATCGTTATCGCTGATCTTTCTTTGATACAGCTCGCCGTTCCGAATGATGAGCGCGGGGCAGTAATCGCCGGATATTGCAACCAAAGCGTTTTCTTTTTTGGCGATGGAGCCGAACTCGCCGTGTCCTGCACGCTTAAAGTTGCCGCTGTTGCAGCCGGTCCGAAGCAGCGTAACGTCCGAAACCCGAACATCCGCGACATAATAGATCAGATTCTTGTTGAACAGCTCCGAATCCTCTTTGACCGTAAGGGTGACGGAAACGTTCGGACTGCGATAAGTATCGTTGATGAACAGGACCCCGTCCGACCAGAAAGGCGGCTGAACGGCTTCGGAGTCGTCCGCATCATACGCTTCGGCAAGGATCGGTTCGACCGTCGGCGCCGGGGAAGGCGTTGCGGGGACGGCTGTGCGCAGGGGTACGGCGGATGCGGAAGGCTCTGCGGCGGAAGGAATCGACGCGTTCTTCACATCGGAGCGGTCTTTCAGCGTCAATGCGTATACGGTCACGACCGCCAAAGCGATCAGGACCAGGATGAGAAGAACGGCGGGAATGAAAGTTTTTAATACAATTCTTTTCATAAACAAATGATATGCAGGGCAATTGCAGCGGATACCGTATCACAACGCAGGAAATCGGGCAGAATGCCGAGCGCCTCCAACAGAATTTTGACGCCGATCAGAACAAGAATGACTCCGCCGAGAATCGTTGCGGCGCGGTGATATTTCAATCCGAATCGGTTTCCGATCATAACGCCGATCAGGGAAAGCACGAACGTCGTCACGCCGATCAGAACGATGGCGGTAAAAATGCTGGTCCCGGTTCCGAACCAAACGATGCCTTCCTGCATTGAGAAGGAAACGCCGACCGCAAAGGCGTCGATACTGGTTGCGATCGCAAGGACGAACAGGCGACCGATCGTTCCGGCTTCCGAAGGCGTTTCGTCCTTATCGCGAATGCCCTCGATCAGCATTTTGACGCCGAGAATGAACAGCAGCGCGGCGGCGATCCACGGACCGATCGTAACAGCGGAAGCGAAGGTCGAGCCGAGCGCAAAGCCGAGGAGCGGCATCAATGCCTGAAATCCGCCGAAAAACAGCGCGATCAGCGCTGCACGGCGAAGATCGAGTTTTTTCATGGAAACGCCCTGACACATGGATACCGCAAACGCATCCATCGACAGCCCGACGCCGATCAGCAGAATATCCGTAAAGCTCATAAATGCCTCCCAACAATCTTATTCAGTATAGCAAAGAAACATCGAAATCGCAATCTTTCCGTCATTATTTCATTCTTCCTTTACATTTATAACGCATATTTCATGCTTTACACCGATCCGAATCTACGGTATACTGAAAAACCGGAGGAAATGGGCATGAAACGTATCTTAGGCAGCATACGCCGCGCGGATGAGAAATTCCGAATGATTGAAGACGGGGACAGGATCTGTATCGGCGTGTCCGGCGGAAAGGATTCCCTGTTGCTGATGCAGGCAATGAAGCTGTATCAGCGCTTTTCACGCACGCAATTCGACGTGATCTCCGTGATGCTGGACCTCGGACTGAAATACCAGAACACCGCGCCGATCCGCGCGTATGCGGAACGGATCGGGATCCCGTTTGAAGTGATACCGACCGAGATCGGCAAGGTCGTCTTTGAATACCGCGCGGAGCGTTCGCCGTGCGCGCTGTGCGCAAAGCTGCGGCGCGGCGCTCTGAACAACGCCGCAAAACAGCGCGGCTGCAATAAAGTCGCGCTCGGACACAACCGTGAGGACGTCCTCGAAACATTTTTGATGTCAATGCTGTACGAGGGAAGAATGAATACGTTCGCGCCGATCACATACCTTTCCCGAAGCGACGTTACCGTGATCCGACCGATGATCTACGTTCCCGAGAAGTACTGTCTGTCGGTTGCAAAGCAGATGGAGCTTCCGATCCTGCCGCCGAACTGCGATGTCGCCGGCAATACGAAGCGCGAGGAGGCGAAGGAGCTGATCAAGTATCTCTGTACGATCGTACCGGACGCCGATATCAAGATGATGCACGCGATTACCAACACGGAAAAATACGGCCTTTGGGATCGGATGCGCCTGAAGCAGTCGCGCGGAGAGAACAGTCCGGAAATCGACGGAGCAGAATGATCAGAACAGCCCCGGAAGCAGCTTCGGAAGATCGGAAAGAAGCTGTTCCCGCAGACGGTCGCGGTTTTCCGGATCGATGGGATACACATCGGCGCGCGGATGCGCGCGCACCGCGTTGAGGAACGCTGTCTGCTTATCCCGCACCGCGGCGATCACGATCGGCGCCTCATCGAGCGTACGAAGCACCGCTTCGGTAAAGAGAGGCGCGCCGCTTTCCAAAAACCCAAGTTCGTCGAACACGATCACGCCGTTCCGTGAAAATTGCATCGTTTCGGCAAACCGATCGAACACCTCCGGAAACGCAATGCTTTGTCCTTCCCGGCACAGACCGACGCGGTTCTCCTCGCCGAATTGTTCCGACGCGTGGTATGAACGGATGCAGACGGGACAGAACCCATCCGGACCCGGCGCAGCCTTTTTTGTCAGGACGCCTTCGACCGGCGCGGGGATCGCTGCAAGCAGCGAGCGGATCAAAGTGGATTTGCCGACGCCGTTGCTGCCGACGATTAAGATATGTCGCATATGGACTCCTCCCGAACAGATATGAAACAGCTGCCGAAACGGGCAGCTGTTTTTATGGATCGTGGATAAAATCGATCGTAACGGTTTGCGGAATGTCTTCCGGGTCGGATAGAATGCGCACGCTGAACTGTCCCAAATGCTTGGAATACGGCTCTCCGCTGTTTACGACCTCTCTGCAGCGCTTCACGATCGTATCGCTGTCCGACGCCGTACGGCGCAGGACCGGCATGATGAGATCGAGCAGATCCCGCAGCGCTTTGACAGCGTCCTTGTTCTGCGCTTTCAAAGTATCCGCGATCGCTCCCGATTCTTCCGGATCGGCGCACAGCGGCGTTTCAAGGGACAGCCGCTGCAATCCGGTATCGTCAGACTGCATGCGCAGCTCGATCGCAACGCCGTTTTCGTTCGTCAGGTCGTAATGATCCTGCAGATATACGAGATCGAACGAAGAACCTTCGATCGCATCGAGAATGTTCTTTCCGCGGATCGAACGGTCATCGGTCGGAGCGGGAGTGGGCGTGGATTCAGGCTCGGGCGGGACCGTGCTGCGGTCCTTTCTGCCGTACAGGATCGCCAGCCCCGCAAACAGCGCGATCACCAGAGCGATGCAGCCGTATTCGATGAGCTTGATCCGATCGATTCGCAGGACGCCGCGTTTCTTTTTTCGCCGATCAGTCGACATCGTGGAATACCGTCGCAGGCTTTTCGTCCAGCACATGCGGGTTGCGGAAATATGTCTTGAAGAGCTTAAAGGACGAAGCAAGATAGAACCCGTCGCAGATCCGCTCGTCGCAGACGATGTTGTAGTCGATGTACTTGCGCTGCACCGGCGTTCCGTCCGGCTTGAGCTCGGTCTGCTTGTACTTTGCGCCGAACGACAGGAAGACCGGGATGTTGCCGAAGTCATAGAGATGGTGATAGACCGGGGGAATGCCCAGCGAACCCATGGAGGTTATGAACATCGAACCGTGGAACGGACTGATCTCGATCAGGCTCTTCGGCATCAGACCGAAATAATCGAGCACCTTCAGAAGCCAAATGGCGTTCTTTAGCATCAGACCGGGGATATAATTAAAGATCTTCGCCGTGTTGTCAAAATTGCTGTCCGGATTCGCGTCGCGGTTTTCGTCGATGAGCTTCTGCAGCTTTGCGTAGATATCGTCGGCGGTATCGGTCGGCGAGAAATGGACCTTCACGATGGTTTCTTCCGCTTCCAGCGTCATATCCCGCTTGATGGTAAGGCAGACGATGATGTCGTCGTCATGCGAATACACGCGCTGACCGGAGAGAAATCGATTCGCCGCCGGACGCTGAGAAATGACCCGCACATAGGCGGCAAGGAGCAGATGCATCATGCCGAAGCCTTTGAGCCCCTGGTTTCTCTTCTTGCGGATATAGTTTTCCGCTTCGGTGATCTCGATCGATTCGTGGAAATACACGCTTGCGCCGGAACGGTTGGGCATGATGTAAGGCGAGACCTTCGACATCGGCTGCAGCGAACGCAGACGATAGCCGTCGGAGCGATCGCCGAGACGGCGTTTTCTCTTCGGTTTATCTGCGGGAGCTGCGGTCTTTGGCGTGTTGTTCCGATCGTTTTCCAATTGTTCTTCCATGGATGGCTTCCTCCGTTCAATTCGCTCCTATTCTACCAAATGTGCGTTCCGTTGGCAAGAGAAAAATGCGGTTGCAAAACGCGATTCGGGTCGGTATAATGGCATATATGAGAAGAAAGAATGCCGACAATCCGGAAATACTGGCGCCGGTCGGAACGGAAGGATCGCTCGAAGCCGCGGTATACGCAGGCGCGGACGCGGTTTATTTCGGCGCGGGCGCATGCAACGCACGGCGGAACGCAGGACAGTTTACGGGAGAACGCCTCGCGGAAGCGGTCCGTTTTTGCCATGCGCACGGCGTGAACGTGCATGTAACGGTCAATACGCTTGTGCGTGATGAAGAACGAAAAAGCGTTGCGGATACGCTGACGGAGATTGCGACATCCGGCGCGGACGCGATCATCGTGCAGGATCTGACCGTCATGCGCCTTGCAAAGCAGATCTGTCCGGCACTGGAGCTGCACGGATCGACGCAGATGGCGGTCCACAATGCCGTCGGCGTCAGAATGCTGGAGGATCTGGGCTTTTCCCGCGTTGTGCTCGCCCGCGAGCTTTCGATCGACGAGATCCGAAGGATCCGCGAGCAGACGACCGCCGAACTCGAATGCTTCATTCACGGCGCGCTCTGCATGAGCGCGTCCGGCATCTGCTATCTGTCCGCGATGCTCGGCGAGCGCAGCGGCAACCGCGGCATGTGCGCGCAGCCGTGCAGGCTTCCGTTTGTCTGCAACGGCGCGGAATATGCGCTTTCGCTCAAGGATATGTCGCATATCGCGCATTACGGCGTCTACCGCGAGATCGGCGTTTCTTCGCTGAAGATCGAAGGAAGGCTCAAATCGCCCGAGTACGTTGCCGCAGCCGTCGACGCCGTTCGACGCGTGCGCGACGGAGAACCGTATTCCGAACAGATGCTGCGCGACGTTTTTTCCCGCGGCGGCTTCACCGAGGGATACTATACCGGCAAACGCAATCATACCATGTTCGGCGTGCGCACACAGGAGGACGCAAAGCGCGCGCAGGCCGTTCTTTCCGAGATCCGCAATCTTTACAGGGGACCGAGAAACGACGTTCCGGTCTCGATGCGTATACAGATCACGGCCAGAACGCCCGCAAAGCTTACGGTCGGCGACGGATCCCATACTGTATCCGTGACGGGAGAGATCCCCGAAACGGCGATCCGTACGCCGTTGACCGAAGAATCGGTGCAGAAGAATCTTCGGAAAACGGGCGGCACGCCTTTTTCGGTCGACGCGCTTGAAAGCGAGATCGGCGAAAACCTGATGCTCCCGGCGTCTGCACTGAATGCATTGAGACGAAATGCGCTTGCGGCGCTGTATGAGGCGCGCGCGGCGGCTCCGGATCGAACGATCGAAACGCCCGATCTTTCGATTGCCGGCAAACCGAGAACGGCTGAGCCGAAGCTCTGCGTACGGTTTGCTTCCGCAGAGCAGTTTACGGACGATCCTTCGATCGCATATTACAGCTTTCCGATCGATGTACTTTCGGCGCATCCGGAATGGATCACCGACCGCGCCGTCGGCGAGATTCCGATCCTGGTTTATCCGGACGAGGAACCGCGGATATCCGAGACTCTGCGGATTCTGAAAGACCGGGGTTTGGTCTATGCGCTTGCGGAAAACATCGGCGCCGTCCGCATGGCAAAGGAGGCGGGGTTAACCCCAATCGGCGGGTTCGGACTCAACGTGACCAACAGCGATGCAATCGAAGCGTATCGCGCGATGGGCGTTGCAGCACAGATCGTTTCATTCGAGCTTTCCGCGCCGAAGATCCGCGATCTGAAGAGCGCGCTGCCGCTCGGCATGATCGTTGCGGGAAGGCTGCCGCTGATGCAGCTGCGATCCTGCCCTGCGCGAAGCGACAAGGGCTGCGCGCACTGTGAGGGACGTCCGGTCGTGACCGACCGCAAGAGCGCAGCGTTTCCGCTTTTTTGCCGCGAACGCCGGTACTCCACGCTGCTGAACAGCGTTCCGCTGTATTTGTGCGACAAGCAACTGCCGCCGCTGGATTTCTATGCGGTCTATCTTACGATCGAATCCGGAGAGGAAGCGCGCTCGCTGATTCGCTCGGCTGCTGCAGGCGATCCGCCGGAGACGCCGCATACCACGGGACTTGCGTTCCGAAAACTCTTATAAACCGCATATCAAACGCCGTTCGACGGAGATCGTCGGACGGCGTTTTCATATTCGTGTCCATCCATGCATAGAGATAAAACCGGGAGGGACGAGCATGGAACACTGGAAGAAACAATGGACGCCGATGATGCCGAAGCGTGTTGCGGAGGTACTGGAACGGCTCGATGACGACGCGCCGATCCTGGAGATCCGTCTGCGCCGCGACGCGCCTTTGGAGCTCGTGTTCGACGGCGCCGACCGCATCGTGTACGGAAACAACGGCACGCCGATGATCACCGCGGAGGAGCTCAGGCAGTTCACCGCGCGGCTGACGTCGTTCTCCGCGTACGCATGGGAGCATGAACGCAGGGACGGCTTTATTACGGTCGCGGGATGCAGGGTCGGACTGTCCGGCAGAATGGTCCGTACAGACGACAACGTTCTCGGATTTTCCTCCGTTTCCGGCGTCTGCGTCCGTATCGTTCGGGAGGTCAAGGACTGCGCAAAGCCGCTGCTCAAGGATCTTGTGGAGCAGAATACCTTTCTGTCCACGATCCTGATCTCCCCGCCGGGATGCGGCAAAACAACGCTTCTGCGCGATCTCATCCGCATCAATTCGGATGGACTGTACGGCGTACGTCCTTCGCGCGTCGGCGTTGCGGATGAGCGGTTCGAGCTGTCCGGAGACGCTTCCGGTTCGATCGCGTTCGATCTCGGCATGCGAACGGACGTCATTTCCGGCGTTTCCAAAGCGGATGCCATGACCCGCATCGTTTCCACGCTTTCTCCCGACATTCTGGCGATGGATGAGCTGAATGAGGCAAGGGACGCCGCAGCCCTGTTGGATGCAAGAGGAAAGGGCGTAACGGTGCTTGCAACGGCGCACGGCGCTTCGATCGGAGAGCTTCGTCTTCGCCCCGCGATCCGGCTGTTGCTTAAAGAACACGTTTTCGAGCGGATCGTGACCCTGCGCGGCGTCGGGCAGTGCGTCGGCGTCTGCCGCGGCGACGGAACGCGCATAGAGGGGAATATGCCGTGAAGACGGTCGGGATCGCTATGCTGTTCGGACTGTGCTGCATGATCGGTATCCGTCTCGGTATGAAAAAAACAGCGCGGCTGCGAATGCTGCAGTCGCTGCGGAACGAGCTTTCGCGGTTTTCGGAACGGATCATAACGTGCAGCGGCACGCTGACGGAGATCGCAGAGGAAGGGGACGGAACGCTTTCCCGCATGCTTCGCATCTATCTTGAGCAGCTATGCGCCGGGCAAAAAGAAGCGAATGCGGCGGAGCGTGCGTCGGAGGTGCTCAACGGGTACGGGAATGTGCAGAATGAGGTACGGTCCTTTTTGAACGGGCTGTCGGGCGCGGCGCGCGGCAGTCTGATCAAGCGCACGGAGGATCTGATGCCGATCCTGGAACGCGCGGTGGCGGAAGCCGAGACGGAAGCAAAGCAGGCGCGCGTGCTCCGGATCTCCGGCGTTCTGACCGGCGCCGGACTTGCCATTCTGCTGCTGTAGGAGTGATATGGATATCAATCTGCTTTTCAAGATTGCCGGTATCGGCATCCTGGTCGCCGTCATTGTGCAGTTGCTTCGTCAGAACGGAAGAGAAGAGCTTGCGACCGTCGCGGCGATCGCGGGACTGGTTCTTGCCACGATGCTCGTTCTCTCGATGATCGCCTCCCTTTTGGAAACGGTGCGGCAGACGTTTTCTCTGTACTGATATGGAGCGGCTTGTTTTGATCGCGCTGATCGGGTCCGTCACGGCGATCCAGATGCGCTCCCTGCGTCGGGAATATGCCGTTCTGATCGGCGGAGCGACAACGGTACTGCTGCTGTTGGAGGGATTGATCCGATTCACCGGCATTTCGGGCGCGCTGACTGCCGTTTGCGCGGAATACGGCGTGACCTCCGATCTGTTCACAACGGTCCTGAAGATCATCGGCATTGCGTATCTCACCGATTTCGGGGTGAATATTTCCAAAGACGCTGGGCAGTTGGCGATTGCCGGAGCGCTGGAGACCGGCGGCAGGATCCTGATCCTTTCCTGCACGCTGCCGACGCTTGTGACGCTGTTGAAGACCGGCGCCATGCTGATCCGGGAGGCGGCTTCATGAAGCGGACGGCACTTGTCCTGCTTGCGCTGCTTCTTCCGCTGTTTCTGTTTTCGGAACGGGATGAGACGCAGGACGCGGTCGAAGCGCTGCTTGAGTCGGTCGACCTTTCGGAGTGGGACGCATGGCTTTCGGAAAACGGCATGGAGGGAGTTGCGCTTCCGTCCGAAATCCTGACTTCGCTTGCGAATCTGCAGAAGCCGTTTGCCGCAGACCTTTGCGCGCGCGATCTTGTCTCCGCGCTGAAGCCGTCCTTCGGTTCGCTGCTTGCCGGAACGGCGCTGTTCGTCGGGCTCGCGGCATTCGGCGCGGCGCTGCAGGGGATTTCCGAAGCTTCGCCTGTCGGAGAAACGGCAGGCGCGGCGTTTCGCATCGGCGTTTCGGCAGTCGTCCTCGTCGTTTCCATGACGGGGATCCGTTCCGCTTTTTCCGCGATCACGGCGCTGGAGCATACCGCGGAACTGCTGCTGCCGGTCATCGTCGGATATCTGACCCTCACCGGACTTGAAAACACCGCGCTGCTGCTGCCCGTGTCCCATGCGCTGCTGAACGACGTCGTTCTGCGGCTGATCGAGACCTGCGCTGCGCCGCTTGCGATCACGGGCGGCGTGCTGCTGACGCTCGACGTGAACGGGATCGGACGGCTGTCGTCGGTCGGACGCCTGATGCAGCGGGCGGCAAAGTGGATTCTGACAACGGCGTGCTCGGTCTATCTGATCGTCACGACGGTCCGTTCGGTCGCGGCGGCAAGCGCGGACAGCTTGCTGATGAAAACGACAAAGCTTGCGGCGGGAAGCATTCCCGCGATCGGATCCCTGTTGTCGGAATCCGTCGACGCCGCGTATCAGTGCATGCGTCTGATCAGAAACGCGCTTGGACTGACGGGCTGCACGGTTTTGATTCTGATTGCGGCAAAACCCGTGGTTTCTGTTTTTCTGACGCGCTGCAGTCTGCGCGCGTCGGCGCTGCTGTCCGAGCCGCTGTCCGGAAAACCGTATGCGGAACTGCTCAGAGGCATGGGCGATACGCTGCATATCCTGCTGCTTTGCGAGCTTGCTGCGCTTGCAATGTCCCTGTTGATGCTGGCGCCGGTGATCGGAATGCGAGGCTGAAATGGAACGGATCGTCAAAACGGTGCTGATGCTTGCGGCGTATGGGCTGACATTGGCGCTCTGTGAGCACGCGATCCCACAGTCCGGCGTGAGAAAGGCGGCAAGAGCGGCGATCGGATTGCTGTTTATCGGAACGGTCGCGGAACAGATCGCAGGCATATTGCAATGAGAGGAGGACTATAATGCAAAAGAAGGACGGCGGAACGCCGGCTGCATGGTGGAAGTCCCAAGTGAAAAAACATCCTGCACTGACCTATGTCCTCTATGCGGCTGTCGGACTTGCCGCCGTCCTTTTCTATCTGATCGGGAGCGGGCTTACATGCGGAGGGACGCCGAAAAAGACGGCTGCGCCGACGGAGTCCGCCGAAGAGAAGGCGGACGGGCGCGACGCATTGGAGCAGAAACTGATCAACGTGCTGTCAAAGATCCGCGGCGCGGGCAGGGTGGATGTGCTCGTAACGTATGAGACGAACGGGGAGATCGTCACCGCAACCGTACGGCAGACCGATGAGGACGTAAGGAACGCGGACGGTACGGGGGGAACCGAGACCTCGCGCTCGGTGCGCGAGGTCACCGAGCCCGCGACAGTCGAAACCGGAAACGGACATCAGCCGATTGTGCTGTATGAGAAGGAACCGCTGATCCGCGGCGTGATCGTCGTAGCGGAAGGAGCGTCGGACTTCTCGGTTCGTCAAAAGCTCGAAGCGGCGGTGCATGCGGCGACGGGGATTCCGATCGACCGCATTGAGGTGTTTGAAATGTCCTTTGCAGGACCTTGATCCAATATGAAATTCAGGAGGTTAACTATGAAAGAACTGGTTCGACGTTACGGAAAATGGCTGAACAAGCGCGTGCTGACGGCGGTCGGGCTGTGCCTGCTGCTCGCCGCGGCGGTCGTGACGAACATCCTCGTAAACAGGGAGAAGGATCAGACCGCACAGACCGGCGCGCAGCGTGCGCCGGAGGTTGCGCAGGTTTCCGCGCAGAACGGGACTCAGACGGATTTCTTTGCGGCGTATCGCGATGAACGGGACTCGGTGCGAACCCGGGAGCTTGCTTATCTGGATGCGATCGTCGCGCAGGGTGCGGATACGGAAACGCTTTCGGACGCACAGAAGCAGAAACTGGAGCTCGTCAACGCCATGGAAACCGAGCTGACGGTTGAAAACCTTGTCCGCGCAAAGGGCTTTACGGACGTCATCGTTTCGATCCATAAGGGCAACATCAGCGTGGTCGTCGGTGCCGATTCGCTGAACGACGAACAGGTCGCGCAGATCCTGGATATCGTGCTTCGTGAAACGGGAAAGAGCGCCGAGAACGTCAAGATCAGCACGACCCTTTGAGAGAGAAATCACTTTGATGGGTTTACTTTTTGGAAGAAGGATGGTATACTACTTCCGTATATAGCAATTTGAAAGCTTGGGAGGAATTGAAATGAGCGAATATAAGGATATTACCATCGAATCCGAAGAGAACAGCGGTAAAATCGTATTTGCAGAGGATGTCGTCGCAACGATCGCAACGCTTGCCGCCGCAGAGGTGGACGGCGTTTACGGAATGAGCGGCACCGCATTTGAAGGCATCGGCGAAAAGCTCGGGAAAAAGAACTACACCAAGGGCATCAAGGTCGAGGTCGGTTCGGTCGAGTGCGCCGTCGATATGAGCATCATCGTTCGTTATGGATTCCGCATTCAGGAAGTCTGCCGCAACGTACAGGAAGCGGTGAAGAACGCGATCGAGACGATGACGGGACTCAAGGTCGTTCAGGTCAACATCGCAGTCAACTCGATCGTCTTCGCCAAGGAAGTGCCGGTCGAGCAGCCGAAGCCCGAAAATCGCGTCAAATAATCGCCCTGCCGAAGTATTCTTCGGCAAGGTCTTTGCGGACAAGCATGGGAAAGAGGACGGTAACATGAAGCGAACGGTCGGGTTCTTATCCGGAATCCTGGCATTCCTGGCGATCATGCTCGGTACGGGCATGCTTCTTCTGACGGTCGGCTGGCCGGTTTCGCCGGAACGCCTGCAGACGCTCGTGCAGAACGCGCGCGAAATGCCCGCCGCGCTGTTCCTGGTCCTTGCCGCCTTGATCTGCATGGCGATCGGCGTCATCGTATTGTACGGAATGATTTGGAATCGTTTGAATCGCAGGACAAGCGCCCTGCTGGAACAGAATACGCTCGGTGAAACGGCAGTTTCGTTCACGGCGCTGAATGAGATCGTCGGGCAAACCCTGAAACGCAGAACCGACGTTATCAAGTATAAAACAAAGGTCTATGCGATCGGCAGCAGCATTCGGATCGAGGTCCGCGCGATAACGTCACCGACGGCATCGCTGCTGGAGCTGACGCATTCGCTGCAGAAAGAGATCGATACCGCGATCCGAACGATCTGCGGAACGGAAATCGGCAGCATAGACGTTACGGTCGACCAGGCGGAGCTTTCGCCGAAAAGAATCTGAACAGGACGGAGGCAGGATCAATCATGAAAGAGTTTATTCAGGAGCATAAATGGGCGGTGATCCTCAGCATCCTTGCGCTGATCATCGTCTTGATGATCTATCTGATCGGATGGTGGACGCTTCTCGTCGCCGTGTTCGTTGCCGTCGCAATTTTCTTCGGACGGATGATCGACCGCGGCGGTCTCGAAGCCGTGAAGGATTTCTTCCGCAGCATCTTCAGAGGGAAACGCGTATGAAGCATACGTTGTCAAGAGAGATCGCCATGAAACGTCTATATGCGGAGACGGTCGGCGGCGCGGATTCGATTGAGGATGTGCTGGAGCAGTCCGAACGCAGCGCACTTTCCGAAGAGGATGCGCAGTTTTCGGATCGCCTGTATGAAGGCGTCCGCACGCATTTGGAGGAAATCGACGCCGAGATCGAACAGCACGCAAAGGACTGGTCGATCGGGCGGATCGCAAAGGTCGATCTTTCGATCCTGCGCATCGCCGTCTACGAGCTGCTGTATGAAAAAGCGATCCCGGTCGGCGCGACCGTCAACGAAGCGGTCGAGCTCGGAAAAGAGTTCGGCGGTGAAAAGTCCGCGGGATTCATCAACGGCATTCTCGGTTCTGTCGCAAAGGTGCATTGAGCATGCATGAGGCGCTGAGCATCGGGATCGATACGAGCTGCTATACCACCTCGGCTGCATGTACGGATGGAAAGAGCATCGTCTTTTCAAAGGGGACGATGCTTTCCGTGGCTTTTGGAGATCGCGGGCTTCGACAGTCGGAAGGTCTCTTTCAGCATGTCAAACAGCTGTCTCCGCTGCTCTGCGAGCTGCTTTCCGCAATCGAGAAAGCAAACGTCCGCTGCGTCTGCGTCAGCGCGTCGCCGACGGCAAAGCCAAACAGTTATATGCCGGTATTTTTAGCCGGTCTCAAGCAGGCGGAAACGCTTGCCGCGGCGCTGGACGTACCGCTGATCCGCGCAGACCATCAGAGCGGACACATCCGCGCCGCGCTGTACGGAAACGAAACGCTTTTGGACCGCGAACGCTTCTTTGCGGTCCATATCAGCGGCGGAACGACCGATCTGCTCCTTGTTGAGCCGCATCGCGACGCACCGTATCGGATCGAAACGGTCGGCTGTTCGACCGATCTGCATGCGGGGCAGTTCGTCGATCGCGTCGGAGTTGCGCTCGGACTGCCGTTCCCGGCGGGAAAGCATCTGGAAGCGCTCGCCGCGAAAGCGGAACAAAAGAATGTCAAACCGGCAAGCGCCGTACAGGGAACGAATTGTTCGTTTTCCGGCGCGGAATCCGCCGCGCAAAGGCTTCTGCATACCGTGCCGGATGCGGAACTTGCGTACGGGGTTTATGACTGCCTTGCGCGGACGCTTGCCAAAATGTTTACGGAAGCCGTAAATCGATACGGCGATCTGCCGTTTCTCGTCTGCGGCGGCGTAGCGTCCTCCGGACTGCTGCGTTCTATGCTGCGGAAACGGTTTCGCGGAACGCTGTATTTCGGCAGACCGGAATTGTCGTCGGACAATGCGGTGGGAATCGCATTGATTGGCGCGGATCGGAGTGCGTTATGGAAGCGATGAAACCCGTATTTACAGTCCATGAATTGACCGAATATGTGGACCTTCTGCTCGGCTTCGATCCGAATCTCAAGGAGCTTGCGGTCGAAGGCGAACTGCAGGGCGTAAAAAGACATGCTTCCGGTCATTTGTATTTTACACTGAAGGATGAGCTTGCTTCGGTGAATTGCGTCATGTTCCGTCAGTATGTACAGGGATTGCGGTTCATTCCGAAGGACGGCATGCATGTGCGGCTTGCGGGGCGTGCCGCACTGTATCAGAAGGACGGACGCTTTCAGCTTATGGCGACCGGGCTGGTCGCAAAGGGCGAAGGCTCGCTCTATGCTGCATTTGCGGCATATAAGGAAAAGCTCAAAGGGCTCGGCTGGTTCGACGAATCCCAAAAGAAGCCGATTCCGTACCTGCCGACGGCGGTAGGGCTCGTTACGAGCGCAAGCGGCGCGGCGCGGCACGACGTTGAGACCGTGATCGGACGCAGATTTCCGTCCATGCCGATCGTCTTTTACCCGGCGGCGGTCCAGGGAACCGGAGCCGCGCAGGAGATCGCAGACGCGATCGACCGTGCCGACGCGGAACGCCGCTGCGACGTGCTGATCGTCGGTCGAGGCGGCGGAAGCATGGAGGACCTTTGGCCGTTCAACGAGCCGCCGGTTGCGGAAGCGATCAGAAAGTGCTCGATCCCGATCATCTCCGCGGTCGGACACGAAACCGATTTTTCGATCAGCGATTACGTTGCGGATCTGCGTGCGCCGACGCCTTCGGCGGCAGCGGAGCTTGCGGTTCCGGAAAGGGCGGCGCTGCTTGCTTCGCTTTCGACGCTCGGCAATCGGTTGGAGAACGCGCTGCAGAACGGGATCCGTTCGAAAAAAGACCGGCTGAAGCTTCGTTGGAGCGACGCCGTGCAAATGCGCGCGCGGCGCACCTTGGAACAGAAAAGACAGCAGGCAGAGGAGACGTATACGGCGATCGCGCAGGCGGTTTTGCGTATGACGGAACAGCAAAGGAATCGGCTGGAACGCGAGAAAGAGCGGCTGTTCGCCTACGATCCGCAGCGCACGCTGGAACGCGGCTTTGCGCTGATCAAGGACCGGGATGGACGGCTTGTTACAAAGATCGGACAGATCGAAACGGGAAACACGGTGGAGATCCGCTTTGCGGACGGAACTGCGCAGGCGGATATCACGGGAAAGGGATCCATATGAAGGAATTAAGCTTTGAGGAAAAACAGGCGCAGCTGGAATCGATCGTCGCAAAGCTGGAAGCGGGCAATGTTCCGCTCGAAGAAATGATCGCGCTGTTTGAAGAGGGCGAAGCGCTGTACCGCGATTGCATACAGACACTTGACGCATACGAAAAGCGGCTGAACGATCTCAAAAAGGAGAACGAATGATGGAACGGCTTGAACGGATCGAAACCGCGCTTGCGCAATACATGGCGGAGGACCCTTCCGCCGCGCTTCTCAGGGAGAGCATGGCGTACAGCCTTCTGGACGGCGGCAAGCGGATCCGGCCGCAGCTGCTGCTTCTTGTGACCGAGATGCTCGGCGGCAGGGAGGAGACCGCCATGCCGTTTGCGTGCGCGCTTGAAATGGTCCATTGCTACTCGCTGATCCACGACGATCTGCCGGCAATGGACGACGACGTTATGCGCCGCGGCAAGCCGAGCAGTCACGTCCGGTTCGGTGAGGGAAACGCGATCCTTGCAGGCGACGGACTGCTGACAAAAGCGGGACTTTTGCTGATGTCGCAGAACGGTTTTGACGACGCCAAGCGCGCAATCTTTGAAGGCGCGTATGCGATGGTCAGCGGACAGAGCGACGACCTCAATCTCGGAGAACGCAGTGCGGAAGCGCTTGAACGGATCCATATCAACAAGACCGGCGCGCTGTTTCGCGCGGCGTGCACAGCCGGCGCATATCTTTCCGATCCGTCCGAAGCGGATGCGATGCGCGCATTCGGCGATGCGCTCGGGCTGCTGTTTCAGATGACGGACGACCTGCTTGACGAGGAAAAGGATCGGCAGGAGAACAAGCTGACCTATGTAACCTTCTACGGAAGGGAAGAAACCAAAGCATTTATCGACACGGAATACCGGCGGGCAAGCGCAATCCTTGCGCCGTTCGACGGAGAGGCGGCGGAAACGCTGCGAACCCTGATCAAATCTTTACGGAGCAGAACAAACTGACATGAGCTATCCGATTTTGGATACCGTCAACGGAATACAGGACCTGAAAGCGCTGGACGAAAAGCAGCTTCCGGCGCTCTGCGAAGAGTTGCGCGCTTTTTTGGTCGAGCATGTTTCAAAGACTGGCGGGCATCTTGCCTCCAGTCTCGGCGCGGTCGATCTGATCGTAGCCATGCATTATGTTTTCGACAGCCCGAACGATAAGCTGATCTTTGACGTCGGGCATCAGGCGTATGCGCATAAGATCCTGACCGGCAGAAAAGACGTCTTCGTTACGCTTCGGCAGGAGAACGGTATATCGGGCTTTCCGAAGTATTCCGAAAGCGAGCACGATGTGTTCAATACGGGTCACGCAAGCACGGCGATCTCCGCGGCGCTCGGTCTTGCCCGCGCGATGCGGCAGAAGGGCGATCCGCATATGGCGGTGGCGCTGGTCGGCGACGGCGCGATGACGGGCGGATTGTCGTTTGAAGCGCTGAACGACGCGGGGCAGGACAAGCTTCCGCTGTTGATCATTCTGAACGACAACCAGATGTCGATCTCGAAAAACGTCGGCGGACTCAAGGATTCGCTGACGTCGATGCGTACGAACCGCACCTACAACGCGTTCAAGCGGTCTCTGACCGGCGTGCTCGAAACAAGCCGCTTCGGACAGTTCCTGAGCCGCCATATGGAGCATTTCAAAAACCGTGCAAAGCGTTTTCTTGCGCCGAATCTGCCGTTCGAGGAGTTCGGGATCCTGTATCTCGGACCGATCGACGGTCATAACGTGCGAAAGGTCGTGAAATATCTACGCCGCTGCAAAGAACTGAAGAAGCCGATGATCCTGCACACGATCACCACAAAGGGCAAGGGCTATCCGTTTGCGGTCGAGAATCCGGAAAAATTCCACGGCATCGCACCGTTTGAGGTGATGACGGGCAAGGTCAGTCCGGATCGGCAGAAAACCTGCTCCGAGGTGTTCGGCGAGACCATGATCCGTCTTGCAAAGGACAATCAAAACCTGGTCGCGATCACGGCTGCCATGCCGAGCGGCACGGGATTGACGGAGTTTGCAAAGATCTATCCGGATCGGTTCTTTGACGTCGGGATCGCGGAAGCGCATGCCGTTACGATGGCGGCGGGCCTTGCACGCGGCGGCGCAAGACCGGTCGTTGCCGTATATTCCTCCTTCCTGCAGCGCGCGTTCGATTCCGTGCTGCATGACGTCTGTCTGCAGAATCTGCCGGTCGTGTTCGCAATCGATCGCGCCGGTCTTGTCGGGTCCGACGGAGAAACGCATCAGGGGATATTCGATCCGGCGTTTCTTTCCGTGATGCCGAACCTTGTCGTTTATTCGCCGTCTTCACAGAACGAAATGGTCGCCATGCTGGAAATGGCGCTTTCCCGCAGGGAGCCGGCGGTCGTACGGTATCCGCGCGGATCGCTGCCCGACGTTCCTATGAAAAATACACTGTATTTCGGACAGTGGGAGATCGTCGAGCCGCTGCAAAAAACGGTGATCGTTGCGCACGGCACGCTTCTTCCGCTTGCGAAATGGATCGCCAAAAAGAACGGAACGGGTCTCGTCAACGCGCGTTTTCTGCAGCCTTTGGATCAGGAAATGGTCGCGTATTTCCGTGAAAACGGAACACGGCTTCTGGTTTTGGAGGAGAATACGGTTTCGCTCGGACAAAAGCTTGCGCTGTCCGCAAATCCGTGCCGCGTGCGTTCGATCGCGCTGCCGAACGAACCGGTCGCACAGGCGTCCGTATCGCGTCAGCGTGAACGGTACGGATTGACGGAGGAAGCGGTGACGGCAGCGCTTCGGGAACTGACGGAGGAAGTATGACAAAGGTTCGTCTGGATGTGGAAATGGTGACGCGTGGGCTGTGTCCTTCGCGGGAAAAAGCGCGCGCGCTGATTCTTGCGGGAGAGGTGCGCGTAAACGGCGTTCGCGCCGAAAAAGCCGGACAGGAGATTCCGGGCGAGGCGGAGATCGTTGTCGTTGAGGATGCGATTCCGTTCGTCAGCCGCGGCGGATTAAAGCTGGACAAAGCGGTTAAGACCTTCCCGATCGATCTCAAAGACCGCGTCTGTGCCGACGTTGGCGCTTCAACAGGCGGCTTTACCGACGTGATGCTGAAAAACGGCGCCAAACATGTGTATTCCATCGACGTCGGGTACGGACAGCTGGACTGGTCGCTTCGGAACGATCCGCGCGTGACGGTCATGGAACGCACCAACGCGCGGTTCATGACGCCTGATTGGTTTTCGGAACCTGTCACATTCGCGTCCATCGACGTTTCCTTCATTTCGCTTCGGCTGATCCTGCCGCCGCTGTACGCAAGCATGGCAGAGGAGGGAGAGGTCGTTGCGCTGATCAAGCCGCAGTTTGAAGCGGGACGCGCGGAGATCGGCAAGAACGGCGTGGTTCGGGACGCCGCCGTTCACGAACGTGTGATCCGGGAGATGCTGACGTTTGCGGACGCGACCGGGTATGAGATTTCCGGGCTTTCTTTTTCACCGATCACCGGTCCGAAGGGCAATATTGAGTTCCTTTTATACATACGAAAAAGCAGTACCAAAAACGACGCATCTTTGCATAAAATTGCGGGAACGATCCCGGAAATCGTGAAAAACGCCCATCTATTGGGCAAGAATTGTTAAAATTTATTCATAATTTCCTTGCCATTTTTGCTGCGCGACTGTATAATGTATCCGTAATATTCACAAGTGGGAGGTTGCGCTATGCACCTTGTATTTGCGGTGCATACCGGAAAAGCATCGCTTGTGCCTGTTTGTCGACGGCTGACGGAAACTGCCGAAGCGGAGGGCTTTTCCTGCTCGATGCTCAGAACGGACGGGATCCCCGACAGGAAGGACGACGCCGTGCTTGTGGCGGTCGGCGGAGACGGGAATTTCATCCGCACCGCGCAGATCGCCTGCCGCAACGGGCTTCCGCTGTTCGGTGTAAACTGCGGACGGATCGGATTTTTGACCGAGTGGACGGAGGATACGTTTTCGCAGGCGCTTCACATGCTTCGGAACGGGGATTTCTCGATCGGCGAGAGGGCGATGCTTTCGGTCGCCGTCAACGGAGAACATGTGCGCGACAGCTTCAACGACCTTCTGATCTATAAGCATTCGTTTTCCGGGGTCATCAAGATCGCGCTCGACATCAACGGTCAGAGCGTCGGAGATCTGTTCGGAGACGGGCTGGTCGTCGCTACGTCGACGGGTGCGACCGGGTACTCGCTTTCGGCGGGCGGACCGATCATCGCGGACGGACTGGAAACAATGGTGGTCACACCGATCTGCGCGCACACGCTGCATTTTCGTCCGATGGTCTGTTCGATGGATTCCGTTCTGAACGTTACAATGGACGGAAAAGGCGTGCTGGCGGCGGACGGAGACCGGTTTTTGACCGTCTCGCGCGGAGACCGCATTACGGTCACGCGGTCTGAAGCGGTCACAAAGCTGATGACCTTCCGAGACCGCAATCTGTTCCGATTGATATCGGAAAAACTGAATTAATCTGAGGTATGGAGTCATGAAACCGAAAAGACATGCAATGATCCTGAAACTGATTGCTGCCGAGAACATTGAAACGCAGGAGGAGCTTGCGGCGCTTTTGAGCGCGCAGGGCTTCAGCGTGACACAGGCTACGGTTTCCCGCGATATTAAAGAACTTCGTCTGATCAAGGTGCTGACCGGCGAAGGCAAGTATAAATATGCAACGGTGGAAAAGGCGGAATCCGATCTGCAGGAGCGCTTTATCCGCCTGTTCGGCAACTGTGTCGTTTCGATCACATCCGCGGGCAATCTGATCGTCGTGAAGACGATGGCGGGCAGCGCGGCTGTGGCGGCGGAAGCGATCGATTCCATGAAATGGCCTGAGATCGCAGGTTCCATTGCGGGAGACAATACGGTCTTCGTCGCGGTCCGCGAAGGCAAGAGCGTTTCCGATATCATCAAGAAATTCCAGAAAATGATGAAATAACGGAGGGCGTTGTGCTCACTCGTTTACAAGTTACGAATATTGCTTTGATAGATAAGTCCGACATTGCTTTCGATGCGGGCTTTTCTGTATTGACAGGCGAAACGGGCGCGGGCAAATCGATCCTCATCGAATCGGTGAGCTTTGTGCTCGGCGAACGCGCAAGCCGCGAAAGCATTCGTACCGGCGCGGAAAAGGCGTCGGCGGAAGCGACCTTTCTGCTTTCCGCAGATTCGCCGGTACGCGCGTATTTGTCCGAGCAGCAGCTGGACAACGGGGACGAGCTCGTCCTGTATCGGGAGCTTTCATTGAGCGGTCGAAATGTCTGCCGGGTGAACGGCGTACTGGTCGGTACGGCGGAGCTGAAGGCGATCGGCGATCTGCTCGTTGATCTGCACGGACAGCACGCGCATCAGTCGCTTCTGAATCCCGAAACGCATCTTCAGCTGATCGACGCGTATGCAAAGAGCGACGTCGACGGGCTCAAAACGCGCGTGGAGGAGGCGCGGCAATCGGCATTGCAGGCGGAACGCGCGCTTGCAACCTTGAAAAACGGACTTCGGGAACGCGAACGCAGGGTCGATGCGATCCGATTCCAGATGAAGGAGATCGATGCGGTGTCTCCCGTCGACGGCGAGGAGGAACAGCTGGAAGCGGATCGGCTGCGCATGCGCAATGCGGAAACGATCTCGGAAGGACTGAACGCCGCGTACGACGCGCTGTTTTCGGAGGGCGGCGCGCTTTCGACGCTCACCGACGCGCGGGAAGCGCTGAACCGGATCGGAGAATTTGACGAATCCTACCGGAAGCTGTCCGAACGCACCGATGAAGCGTATTATTCTCTGGAGGACGTCGCCTATGAACTGCGTGACGGACGCGATGCGTTCCGCTTCGATCCCGATCTTCTCGAACAGACGGAAAGCCGGCTTGCCGCTTTGCAGAATCTGAAGCGCAAATACGGCGCCGCGATCGCGGATATCCTTGCTTACCGGGAGAAGATCGAAAACGAATACCGGATCCTGAGCGACGGCGACAATCAGATCGAAACGCTGGAAAAAGCGTATCGGGAGGCTGTCGATACCTTCGGAACACTTGCAAAGGAACTCTCCGATCGCCGCAAGGCAGCGGCAAAGAAACTGATGAGGGAGACGATCGCGGAACTGAACGGCATGGGCATGCCGCATGCCGCAATGGAAACGGCGTTTACGGAAATTCCGAAGGAGCAGCTTGCCGAAACCGGCATCGACGAAGCAATGTTTTTGCTGTCCGCAAACCGCGGCGAACCGGTCAAGCCGCTCATCAAAGTCGCAAGCGGAGGCGAGATGTCGCGCATCATGCTGGCGATGAAGGCGGCGCTGTCCGACGCGGATCGCATCGAAACGCTGATATTCGATGAGATCGATACCGGCATCTCGGGCATGGTTGCAAACGCGGTAGCGGAGAAAATGCGCGCACTCGGACGCAAGCGTCAGGTCCTCTGTGTGACGCATCTTCCGCAGATCGCCGCGTATGCCGATGCACAGTATGTCGCCTATAAGTATTCTGACGCGGAGAAAACGCACAGCATAACGAGACGGCTCACTGAGGCGGAACGCCCGAAGGAGATCGCGCGGATCATGGGAAGCGACGAGAACGACGCCGCGGCAATGAAGCACGCAAAACAGCTCCTGGAAGCGGCAAAGAAATAAACAGCGTATACACGGAAAGACCTCGCACAGAGGTCTTTTTTGTATGCTTTCCGTCATTCGGCGCACCCTATCGAAAAAGGAGTTGACGGAATGAAACGGTTATTTCGCATTATCAGTCTGATCGCCGCGGCGGTGCTTCTCGGCTGGTATGCTTCGCCGCAGGTATATCGCGTGCTGCATCTGCCGGATGCAGTCGATCCGAACACGGATCTTTCGGCGCCTGCGCTTGCGGCGGAAACGGCGAACGCGCGTTTGGTGCGGGAAAGCGGCGATGAACGGATCGGATCTCAAACGACGCGCACGGCGCGGATCAGGCTGTTCGGTGTTCTGCCGCTGAGAGACGTGCTTGTTTCTTCAAGCCGCCGAACGTATCAGCTCGGCGGAAAAGCGATCGGCGTGATCCTCCGTACCGAAGGCGTGCAGATCGTCGGCTTTGAAAAGATCGACACGCCATCCGGCGCCGTCTGCCCGGCGGCGTCTTCGGGACTTCGGGAAGGGGACATGATCGTTGCGCTGAACGGACAGCGGGTTTTCGACTCCGATTCCTTTTCCGCACTTTGCAAAGCGTCGGATATGACCTGCACGCTGACGTATCTGCGCGACGGAGAACCGCAGACAGCAACGCTGACCTTTGCGGTGGATGCTGCCGGCGAAAAGCGGATCGGCGCATGGGTGCGCGACAGCACGTCCGGCATCGGCACGCTTTCGTTCTGCGATCGGACGAGCGGCGCGTTTGCGGCGCTTGGGCATGGCGTTGCGGACGTCGACACGCAGAAGCTTCTTGCGCCGGCAACGGGCTTTATCACCGACGCGTCGATCCTTCGGATCCGAAAGAGCAGCGGAGAAAACGCGGGAGAGCTGATCGGTCAGTTTTCGGTCGACAGTCAGGATGCGATCGGAACGGTTGAACGGAACACGGTCTTCGGCATCGGAGGCACGCTCTCATCGGTTTCGGAGTTGGACGCAGGGACCGCCGAGCTTGCTCCGAGGGGTGCGGCGCATAAGGGAGATGCATATATTCTGTCCACCGTGGACGGCGGCGTATCCTCCTATTCCGTACGCGTGATCCGCGTGGATGTGCAGTCCTCGCCGGACACGCAGGGAATGATGATCGAGATCACCGATCCCGAACTGCTCGAAAAAACCGGCGGCATTGTTCAGGGCATGAGCGGAAGCCCGCTGATCCAGGACGGAAGGCTGATCGGCGTCGTTACGCATGTGTTCCTGAGCAGACCGACGCGCGGATACTGTCTGTACGCGGAATGGATGGCAAACGAGCTGATCCCGTAAATACCGTCGTTCTTAACCGAATTACCGAAAAACGACATAATAAACCGGTAGATTATTCTTTGCGCATCGTGCAGAATGAGATCGAACGAGGGGGGAGTGCGGATGCGTGTGATGCTATTGACAAGCGATCGGAAAACGGCGCAGCTTTATTCGGACGCGGCGGAGGAAACGAGCGCTCTGCGCCTTTGCGTGATGAAACACATCGGACAGGTATTGGAGCGGCTGTTTCGCGATCCGTTTGACGCGCTGCTTTCCGACGATGTGAGCGTTCTGCAGACGCAGATACGAAAATGCCGTGTCCGTTGGCCTGCGCATACCTTTCTGCTGATCGACAGACCGATCGGAACGCGGCAGCTGCCGCAGACGCTGACGTATTGCTTTTTGAAGGACGGCGATCCGAAGGAGATACTGCGGCAGATCGCGTGCTTCCCGAACGGCGCAAGTCGACGCCGGGATCCGGAAGCGGAGATATCGTGCTTTTTGCAGCAGACGGGCGTTCCGGTTTCCCTGTACGGGTTTGCGTATCTTCGGATCGCGCTTCGCGTCCTGCTTTCGGTGAAAGAACTGCTTGACGTAAGCGCGATCGACGATCTCTATGCGCTGATATCGGCAATGACCGGAGTCGACGCGAATGCTGCGGAGCATGCCATCCGCCATGCGATCGATACGGCGTGGATGCGCGCGGACACAGACCTGCTCGACAAACTGTTCGGATATACGGTCCGATCGGATCGCGGCGCGCCTTCAAACGCGGCGTTCCTGTTTGGGACCGCAGATCATATCAGAGTGATAAGGGAGGGGAATCGGTATGACGCTGAAGGAATCGCATGAAATGGAGGACGATCTGAGATCAAGATACAGCGATCCCGATGCGTTGCTTGACGCAACGATCAACGCGGTCATGCGTGCATTGTGTGTTCCGGCAAAGCTTTTGGGGTATCGCTATATCTTTCTTGCGGTGCGGTTTATCCGTACGCGGCCTCCGCTGCTGCGAAGCACGACGAAGAAGGAGCTGTATCCCTATATCGAACAGTGCATGAATACGACGAAACCGATGATCATGCGTACCATGCACTATGCGATCGAACGCGCATGGAAACGCGCGGATCCGGATGTTCTGTATTCCTATTTCGGACTGCGCGGAAAGAATCTCAAGGATACGCCCGGCAATATCGAATATGTATATCTCGTTGCGGAACGCGTGCGGCTGATCATCGGCGATCCGGCGTGGGAGGAGCATTACGAACGCGTTATGGCGGAAATGAGCAAGATCTATCCTTGGTTAAACTGATTGACGAACGGTACCGGATATGTTAAAATTATATAAAATTGAACATAGAGGTATCGATATGAAGAAAAGAGCGATTCTGATTGTTTTGGACAGCGCGGGGATCGGCGCATTGCCGGACGCCGCGGATTTCGGCGATGAAGGCGCCAACACCATCTGCAACATCTATGAAAAGCGAGGATATTTGAACGTCCCGAACATGCGCAGGCTCGGGCTTGCGCATATCGACGGCTGTCGGCTTCCGAAGGAGGACGGCGAACTGATCGGAAGCTATGCAAAGTGTGCGGAACAGACGCATGCAAAGGACACCACCTGCGGGCATTGGGAGATGGCGGGTCTTGCGCTGGATGAAGCGTTCAAGACCTATCCGAACGGCTTCCCGAAGGCATTCATGGACGCGTTTGAGCAGAGGATCGGCCGCGGCACGCTCGGCAACGTCGTCGCAAGCGGTACGCAGATCATTCAGGAGCTCGGCGATGAGCATGTGAAGACCGGCAAACCGATCATCTACACCAGCGCGGACAGCGTGTTCCAGATCGCGGCGCATGAGGAGATCATTCCGCTTCCCGAACTGTACCGGATCTGCGAGATCGCGCGGGAGATGCTCACCGGCGAATACCTCGTCGGACGCGTGATCGCGCGACCGTTCTTAGGCGGCAGCGGCGATTACAAGCGCACGGAAAACCGCAAGGATTACGCAGTTGCGCCGTTCAAGGACACGATCCTGGACGGGCTTGCAAATAAGGGCATGGACGTGGTCGGCATCGGCAAGATCGAAGATATCTTCTGCCATCGCGGGATCACGACCGTCGATCACACCAAAAACAATCCGGACGGCATCCGCGCGACGCAGCGATTTTTGGACAAGGGAACAGGGGATTTCATCTTCACAAACCTCGTTGATACCGATATGCTTTACGGACATCGCAACGATTGGGAGGGCTACGCAAAAGCGCTCGAATACTTCGACGCGCATTTGCCCGAAATGTACCTTTCCATGCAGGAGGGCGATATTCTGATGGTCACCGCAGACCACGGCTGCGATCCGACATATCCGGGGACCGACCATACGCGCGAGTATATCCCGCTTCTCATCTGCGGCAAGCATATCAAACACGGCGTCAATCTCGGCGTCCGGAAGCAGTTTTCGGACATCGGCGCAACGGTTTACGAATACCTGACCGGCGAAAGCTGGCGGGAAGGCGAATCATTCTTAATGGATATCTGGGAGGATTGACATGGAAGACATCATGAACATCATCAACAATGCGGTCGCTCTGCTCAAAGAGAAGGGCGCGGACAAAGCGACGGTCGGCTTGATCCTCGGCAGCGGGCTCGGCGATTATGCGGAAACGCTCGACAACAAACGCTTCGTCAATTACGCCGATATCGAGGGATATCCGGTATCCGGCGTCATCGGGCACAAGAACCGTTTCGTGATCGGCGAAAAATACGGAAAGACGATCATCGCGATGCAGGGACGTTTCCACTATTACGAGGGCTATCCGCAGGCGCTGCTTTCGCTCGGCGTCCGCACCATGAAAAAGCTCGGCGTCGAAAAGCTGCTCGTCACGAATGCGGCTGGCGGCGTCAACATGAATTATCATGCGGGCGATCTCATGGTGATTTCCGATCATATCAACCTGTCCGGCTCGAATCCCCTGATCGGCAAAAACCTTGACGAGTTCGGACCGCGTTTTCCGGATCAGAGCAACGTCTATGACAAGAACCTCCGCGCAAGGCTCATCGAGCTTGCAAAGAGCCGGGGAATTGCCATGCAGGAAGGCGTCTATCTGATGATGTCCGGTCCGTGCTATGAAACGCCTGCGGAGATCCGTATGGCGCGGATCATCGGCGCGGACGCGGTCGGCATGTCCACGATCCCGGAAACCATGTGCGCGGCGCACTGCGGGATCAAGGTCGTCGGCGTCAGTCTGATCACCAATATGGCGGCGGGCGTTCTGGATCAGCCGCTTTCGCATGCGGAGGTGACCGAAACCGCGGCAAAAGCGACGGTGAAATTCACCGAACTGGTCGATCTCATCCTTTCGGAGCTCTTCTGAGTCCGATCGAACAGTCAAAAAGACCGTGCCCGATCCGGACACGGTCTTTTGCTTGCTCAAAGGTTATGCGTTCTTCTTCGGATCGCCCGATTCCGGTTCATCGTCGAAGTTGAACGCGGAGGAGGGCATCGAAGACCCGGACACCTGCTGTTCTCTTGCCTTCTGCACCTTTTCCTTGTCTGTAAACTTACGCGTGATCAGGAACAGAGCGGCAAGTCCCAGAACGACGACGCCCAAAAGAACATAGTTCAGAATGCTCAGAAGCTTGGGACTGAAAGCGCCGTACAGCTTGGAGATGAAGGAACCGTCGTTCGCATCGGAACGCGTTTTGCCGAGGCTGGAAATATAGACGACGTGTCCGTTTGCCTTTTCTGCATCGCTCTTTGCATAGACCGGATTATCTTCCTCGTCGATCAGATCGGTCATCTCATAGTATTTTGAATAATCGACCGAACTGCCGCCGCAGCTCATCAGTCCGCCGCTCGTGACGGGGAACTTGGTCTGATCGCCCTTGTAGACGGAGTATGCCTTGTTGATGAACGCGGAGATCTCTTCCATTTCCATCTTCTGATTGTCGACCGAATACGGACCGTACGTCTTTTCGACGGTGGTGCCGCCGCCCATGCAGGACATGCCGCCTCCGGTCGTTTCGGTCGCCGTATAGGTCAGCGTGCCGTTTTCGAGCAGATCGCCGAAATTATCCTTGTATGCGTCCGTTACCCTGTAATATGTCATCTTGCTGGTATAGAGAACAGACTGTAAGCCGTTCACAAGCGCCATGAGCAGCATGATCGCCGCAAGCGCAAAATACAGGATGCGCATGTATTTCTTTGCCTGATCTTTAGAATCATCCTTAAAATTTTCCATGGAAAACAGCCTGCCGCTGCCCTTGATCGCGCCGATCAGGACATAAATGCCCATTGCGGCAAGAAGAATCGGAAAAAGTGCTCCTAAACCCATATGTTTACTCCTTTCAATTGTTGCAGTTTATAACGCAGCTTACAGCTTCTTGAGCTTTGCGCCGTCTTTGGTATCCTCTACGGCAAAGCCCATGCCTTTGAGCTGTTCGCGGATCTCGTCCGCTCTTGCCCAATCCTTTGCCTTTTTTGCTTCCTTGCGCGCCTCTAAAAGCGCCAAAGCCTCCTCCGGGAAATCTTCCTTCTTTTCCTTGACAACCAGTCCCAGAACGCTGTTCAGCTCGGCATAGCGTGCCTTGACCGCTTCGATGGCGGCTTTCGTATGCGCGCCGGTCGCAAAGATGTTGATCCAGCGCGCGAAGTCGAACAGCACGCCCAAAGCATCCGCCGTATTGAGATCGTCGTCCATCGCATCGTTGAAACGATCGCGGAACGCGTCGAGCTTTGCGGCGACGTAGGAATCGTCGGCGCTTTCGTCGATCACGGTATCAAACAGACGGTCGCGCGCGGTGTAGAGACGGTTCAGACTCGTCACGGTCTGATCCATCAGCTCGCGGGAGAAATTGACCGGATTGCGGTAGTTTGCGGTCAGCAGGAACATGCGGACCGCTTCAAGATCGTATTCCTTCGCAATGTCGCGCACGGTGAAGAAATTGCCCAGGGACTTGCTCATCTTCTGATTGTCGATGTTGATGTAGCCGTTGTGCAGCCAGTAATGTACGAACGGCTTGCCCGTAGCGCCTTCGCTCTGCGCGATCTCGTTCTCGTGATGCGGGAAAATCAGATCCATGCCGCCGCCGTGAATGTCAAACGTCTCGCCGAGGTATTTCATGCTCATGGCGGAGCACTCGATGTGCCAGCCGGGACGACCCTTGCCCCACGGGGAAGGCCAGCTCGGTTCGCCGGGCTTTTCACCCTTCCAAAGTGCAAAGTCCAAAGGATCGCGTTTCTGCTCGGTGGGGGAGATGCGTGCGCCGTTTTCCATGTCGTCGATGTTCTGCCCCTTGAGCTTTCCGTATCCGGGATCGCTGCGCACCGAAAAATACACGTCGCCGTTCTCGGTGGCGTAGGCATGACCCTTTTCGATCAGCTTTTTGACCAGCTTGATGATGTCGCCGATGTGCTCGGTTGCGCGCGGATTGACAGTTGCGCGTTCAATGCCCAATGCGTCCGCATCATGATAGTATTCCTTGATGAAGCGGTCGCCGAGCTCCTTGACGGTCGTGCCTTCCTTGTTGGCGCGATTGATCATTTTGTCGTCGATGTCGGTGAAATTCTGCACATATTTGACCTTGTAGCCGCGGTATTCAAGATACCGACGCATCGTATCGAACACGACAAACGGACGTGCGTTGCCGATATGGAAATAGTCGTACACAGTCGGTCCGCATACATACATGGAGATCTCGCCTTCCTTGATCGGAACGAGCGGTTCTTTTCTCCGGGTCATGGTATTGTAAACCTGCATAGCATCCTCCTCGAACCGCCGCTGGGATGCGTTTCGGAACGCATGCGCGAAACGGTGTTTTCTAAACCATAATAAGGAAAAACGCTTGTTTTGTCAATAAGGATTTGACGAACACGCCTTTTTGTACTATAATATCACACAAATATCGAATCTAAGCGGATGGCGCATGCGCATCGCCCGACAGCCCGGGTGCTGCGTGCAAGAACCGATATCGAACATACTATCAATTCGGAGGATCATACATGAAACGATTCCTGTCAATTCTGATCGTACTTTTGCTGCTTGCGGTCCCTGCCATATCGGCAAACGCTGCAGGCAATGCGGAGCTCGGCGAGCTTCTGATCTCGTCTCCGGAAAAAGTGACCGGCAATGTCGGCGACGTCGTCAAAGTGAATTTCTTCCTCTATCCGAATCTTCCGGAAGGAAGAAAACTGGGCAGCTTATCCGGTTCCATGAAGTATGATCCGGACTTTGTCACACTCGGAGCGATCAGTCAGACCGACGAGGAGAACAATCTGACGTCCTTAATGAAGGGCAAGGCGTCGATGTTCCAGCCCAATCTCGAAGAGAGAGGCATTATGCGCTTCGTCTTTATCGACGCATACGGCGTGGAAGCGGAAGGTTTCTGGTTCCAGGCGGAATTTCGCATTGAAAAAGAAGGCGCGACCGATTTCGTATTCAACGGGATTGAGTATTCCGGCGTAGACGACGAATACAAATCCGACAATTACTACATCGAGCCCGTTTCTGTCGGCGGCATCTATACGGAGGGGGAGGAAGTCCCTTCGGACGGCGCGGCAGAGGAGACCTTTGAACCGATCGAAGCTTTGATCGAAACGCCCGCGCCCGTGACGGCAACACCCGAGCCGAGCAACGGCGGACAGACGGTTCCCATAACTTCCACGCTGCCGACATTCTCGGCAAAACCGACGACGTCCGGCGTCGTTACGCCGCCGCCCGCCGTCACATCTATACCGATCACAACGTCCGAACCGCGGAAAGAGACCGCATCACCGAATCCCAATGTGCCGGATCCAGACGCGCAGGGCTCTGCCGCGCCGGATCCCCTCGCCACGCCGAACGGGGAACAGGGCGGTATTACGACGGAGACCTCCGCGGCGCCGAACGATCCCACGAATCCGGGTACGGATCCTGCGGCGGAGGAGACGGGAGAGAATACCGAAAAGATCAAGCCCGTCGGCCCCAACGATCCGCTGAAGCCGAATACGGATAAGCTGCAGGAAAAGCCGAACACGCTGATCGTTGCCGGCGTCATCATCGGCATCGTTGCCGCGCTGGGCTTAGGCGCGCTTGCAATCGTGTTGATCTTGAAGCGGCGCAAGCTTGAGGAATAACCTGTACGCGCAATTTTACGGGAAAGCTCTCAATTTCGAGAGCTTTCTTGCGTTTTTCGGCAAACTGTTGTATAATGTCTTGATTTCAGAACTGGGGGTGAAATAATGCGTTGGATTACAACTCGTCAGGTAACGTTTGCCGGTATGTTTGCGGCACTGGCGGCGCTGCTTTCGATCTATCCGTTTACGTTTTATTTGCCGGATTTCAGCCGGATCACCTTTCGGGAGATCCCGATCTTTCTTTGCACCTTCACGCTCGGTCCCGTATGGGGCGGGCTTTGCGCAATCGTTTCCGACCTGCTCGGGACATTCATCAGCAACTCCGGAAACGCATGGAATCCGATGTTCGCGCTCTCCGCGGTTCTGACCGGCGTTCTGCCGGGCGTGCTGTTCCGCTATGTATTCAAAAAAGAAAAACTGCTGCTTGCAACGACGCTGTCGATCGTACCCGTCAATATCGCCGTATCTCTGTTTCTGACCACACTATGGTTCCAGATACTCGGTTTTACGGGCGGTATGCCGTTTTGGGCATACCTGCTGATCCGCAGACTTTGGCTTGTCGCGGTCATGACCGTTATTCAGATCGTCGTTGTGCGGGCGCTGTATCCGGTCGTATTAAAGGCAGTTCAAGGAGGGGATCATTCATGACATACGAAGAAGCGATCGCTTATATTCACGGGATGTACTGGCGCGGTTCAAAGCTCGGGCTCGTGCGCGTTACGGAGCTTTGCGAACGCTTGGGCAATCCGCAGAATCAGCTGAAATTCATCCACGTCGCCGGAACGAACGGCAAAGGCTCCACCTGCGCCATGCTTTCAAAGATCCTGTGCGCCGAGGGATATCGGACCGGCTTATTCGTTTCGCCGTTTGTCGATCGGTTCAACGAACGCATCCAGTTCAACAATGAGCCGATCCCGGACGACGATCTTGCGGAGATCATCACGGAGATCGAACCGGTCGTCAATTCCATGGAGAATCTGCCGACCGAGTTTGAAGTGATCACGGCGGCAGCGTTCCTGTACTATGTCAAAATGAAATGCGATTATGTCGTACTCGAAGTCGGTCTGGGCGGAGAGCTTGATTCCACAAACGTGATCGAGACCCCGCTGCTTGCGATCATTACGGCGATCGACTATGATCACATGCATATCCTCGGCAACACGATCGAAGAGATTGCAAGCGCGAAAGCCGGCATCATCAAGGACGGCGGCAGCGTTCTGTTCTACGGCGAGCATCACGATGCGCTGCCCGTCATTGAAGCGGCTTGCAAAAAACACGGCGCAAGCCTGCAGGTCGTCGACCGATCCACGCTGAAGGAGGGCAGCTACGATCTGCACGGACAGACATTCGATTATAAGGACTATCAAGATCTTCGTCTGGGTCTTCTCGGCAAGTATCAGATGAGAAACGCAGCCACGGTGATCGACGCCGTCGAACTGCTGCGTAAACAGGGCATCGCGATCTCAAACGAGGCGCTGCGGACCGGTCTCAGGGAAACGGTCTGGCCTGCGCGTTTTGAGCTTTTGAGAGAGGATCCACCGTTCTTTGTCGACGGCGGACACAATCCTCACGGCGTCAGAGGAACCGTGGAGACCTATCGCAGGCTGTTCCCGGAACAAAAGGCAACGGTCATCATGGGCATGATGCGCGACAAGGACGTCTCGCAGTCGATCGAGCTTCTGCTCCCGATCGCAAAGGCGTTTTATACGGTGACGCCGAACAACGATCGCGCCATGCCGAGCGAAGAGCTCGCCGGGCTGATCCGCACGTTCGGCGCGCATGCGGCGCCGTTCTCAAGGGTTTCGGATGCGGTCGAGACGGCGGCTAACGGGGAAGGTCCGGTGCTTGCGGTCGGTTCGCTGTACATGGCGGGCGAAGTCCATGAAGCGTTCCGCGCGCTGACACATGCAGGGAGAGAACAGGAATGAAGCTTTTAGCGCTCGACATCGACGATACGCTGGTCGTGACCGGAAAGCTTCCGAGCGAACGGCTGAAGAAGGCGATCCGGCTTACGGAAGCAAACGGTGTGACCGTCGTGCTTGCAACGGGACGCGGCTTTTTCGGTTCGCGCAGGATCCGTGAATCGCTTGCGGTTTACGGACCGCTGATCCATTACGGCGGCGCCATGGTGTCCGACGGCAGGACCGGCGAGCACCTGTTTGTAAATTTCCTACGTCCGGAGGACGTCGTTACGGCGTTTTCTGTTGCGGACACGTTTGGGATCCATGCGCAGATCTATGAGGAGGATACCGTCGTATTCCGCAAAGAGAATGCGTTCACAAAGCAATACACCGGCATTCTGAATCTTCCGTACATTGTCGATCCGCAGCTTATTTATCGTCCGCTCGATAACATTCCGAAGGTTCTCTATGCCGTCGATCCGGCAAAGGAAGCCGAGCTGTATCGCGAGATTCGCGCGCTGCTTCCGAAGCATCTTTCCGTGCTTTGCTCGAAACCCGGTTTTATCGAGATCGGATCGGTCTCTTCCACAAAGGGGTCTGCGCTCAAAAAGGTCGCGGCAATGCTCAATATCCCGCGGGAAGAGGTCACGGCGATCGGCGACAACACGCTCGATCTTGACATGATCGAATGGGCGGGGACGGGCGTGTGCGTCGCAAACGCCAATCCGCAGGTAAAAGAAAAAGCCGATCTGATCATCGGCTCCTGCGAAAATGACGGCGTCGCGGAATATCTCGAATCCGTCTTTGCATAAAACAGAAAACATGAGCGGGAGCGAAGGCTTCCGCTTTGCTTTTATAGGTCGAGATGATCCGAAAACGGCGGGGTAAAGGAACGTCCGACGCTTGTCAAGTCCTGTGTGTAAACGTCCGTAAAGCCGAGCGAGATGCAGTATGCGAGCGCGTTCTCATACTCGCGCTGTGTCAGCGGACGGTCAAGCGGCTTTATAGTGCATTCCGGAATCGGTGTGAACTGCGACATCAGCGAGATCGGACAGTCGACGCCGAAGCGATCTTTGATCGCGTCCAAAACATTTCTGGTATCGTATACGCATCCGGGCAGAACAAGGTGACGGATGCGTACGCCTTTTTTGGCGATCCCGTCGGCGTCGGTCTGCATAAAACCGACCTGCCGGATCATTTCGCCGATCGCTTCGATCGCCGTATCGAAATAGTCCGATGCGCGCGAGAATTTCAGCGACAGACGCGGATCGACGTATTTGAGATCGGGCAGATAAATGTCGACAAGACCATCGAAAGCGCGGATCGTTTCGACGGTTTCATAGGCATTGGTATTGTACACGACAGGGATCGAAAGCCCGTTTTCCTTGGCAAGCCGCAGCGCTTCTGTAAGCGTGTCACGATGCGGCGTCGGTGTGACGAGATTGATGTTGTGCGCGCCAAGCGACTGGAGCTTCAGCATGATATCGGCAAGGCGCGGAACATCGCAGATCTCGCCGAGCGTTCCGTCGGTTAGAACCATATTCTGACAAAAGATGCATTTGAGATTGCAGCCGGAAAAAAAGATCGTCCCGCTGCCGCGCGATCCGCTGATGCTCGGTTCTTCATCATAATGCAGCGCGGCGCGCGCAACGCGCACAACAGAAGAGCAGCCGCAGAAGCCCTTTGCGGCTGTTCGGTCAATTTTACAGTTCCGCGGACAGATCGTGCAGCTCATCAGTGGAACACACGCCTTCCGCATACAAAATTGCGTTCCCAGTAAGAGGAGAAGGAGCTTTGCACAACCTGCCCTTTGCTGGCGCTTGCGTGGATGAACCGGCTGCCGCCGATATAGATTGCGGTGTGATTGACACGATCGCTCGAATCGCTCTTGAAGAACAGCAGATCGCCCTTCTTGAGATCGTCGATGGATTCGACAAGCGTCCAGCTGCCGTTTTCGGAATAGGAATGTGCGCTTCTGCGGCTGACTTTGACGCCGGCTTTTGTCAGACAGTAGTAAACAAGACCGGAGCAGTCAAAGGAATCGGGACCTTCATCGCCGAGGATATAAGGATCGCCGATCTGATTCTGGGCGCACTTGATCATGCCGTCCACGCTGTGCGAATACCCGGAATCGTCGCCGGACGGCTTGGAAGTCGGCTTCGGCGTCGCGGTCGGCTTCGGCGTTGCAGTGGGCTTCGGCGTCTTCGTCGGCTTCGGCGTCGCGGTGGGCTTCGGCGTCTTCGTCGGTTTCGGCGTCGCGGTTTTCTGCGGCTTCGGCGTCGCAGTCTTCTGCGGCTTCGGTGTTGCCGTCTTCTGCGGATTCGGCGTCGCCGTCTTCTGGGGTTTCGGCGTTGCCGTCTTCTGCGGCTTCGGCGTTGCAGTCTTTTGCGGCTTCGGTGTTGCAGTCTTTTGTGGCTTCGGCGTAGGCGATTTTGAAGGCTTTGCGGTCGGCTTCGGCGTAGGCGTTGGGGTCGGCGTCGGAGTCGGCGTCGGCGTTGCAAGCGGGATCGCGTGATCGGAATACAGAAGATCCCAATCGTTGCGCGTGATCTGACCGTCAACCTCTACGCTGTTTTTTGCCTGAAACTGCCGGACGGCTTCCTCCGTATTCGGTCCGTAATAACCGGTGACACGGTCGCTGTAGTAGCCGAGGTCGCTCAGCTGCCGCTGTATGCTTCTGACGTCCGGACCGTTGTCGTCGAGCTTGATTCGGTATTCCTGCGCGTCTGCGGAAAAGAGCATTTCCTGCAGCGCAGCGGATGCGACGCCGTTCTGCTCGCTGTCGGTCGCACGCTGAAACAGCGTGACGGCGTTCTTGGTGGATTCGTTGAACAGCGTGCCGGGCTCATCCGCCTCCATATAGCCGAGGTCCATCAGCTGCTGCTGCAGAGCCGAGACTGCGGCGTTATCGTCGTTCAGCTGCAGGGTGGAATAGTGCGAGATCGCGATTCGGTTGTCGGTCGGCGACGGCGTTTCGGTTGCATCCGGCATGAACGGCGTGGGCAGGGGGCTCGGCGTTGCACCGGCGAGCTGTACGGAATCTTCTTTCGTTGTCAGATATTCGGAATCGATGTTTGCGGACGGGAACGGAGAGATATCGCGATCGCGCAGAATCAAAAGAAGACCGACGGTGCAAAGCACGGCGGCAGCAGACAATGCGATCACGATACGCAATGCAACCGGCATGGATCTGCGTTTTTTGCCCGGCAGCAGTTTGATCTGTTTCTCCATCGTTCGACTCCTTTCGTGTCTTGATTATACCATACCAAATGCAACATAATCTTGAAATTTATATAAATTATTTTCAAATACGGAAAGATGTGCTATACTGTCTATATTATGGATGACTGTTTGAGAAAGAATCATGGTATTGCTGCAGGTTGACCGATTAAAGAAATCTTTTGCAGACCGAACGCTGTTTTCGGACGTATCCTTTGAGATTCGGACGGGCGAGCGTGTCGGTCTGATCGGCGTAAACGGCGGAGGCAAAACGACGCTGATGCGGATCCTGATGGGAAAGGAACCGTATGACAGCGGTACGTTCGGCATGCCGCAGGGAACGAAGCTGTCCTATGTGGAACAGATCCCGAAACTCGAGAAAGATACAGACCTGTATTCGTTTACGCTTGAAGCGTTCCGACCGCTTCTGGATTTGGAAGCGGAAGAGGAGCGCATCGTTCAAAAACTCGAACAGGGCGATGCGAATCGCGACCGGCTGATCGAACGGCAGGCGGCTGTTGTTGAAACGCTTTCCCGCGAAGGCGGAGCGACGTTCCGCGCGCTGACGCGCTCTGCGCTCCTCGGCCTGGGATTTTCGGAGGAGGATCTTGCGCGGTCGGTCACGTCGTTTTCGGGCGGACAGATCAGCAAGGCGATGCTTGCCCGTGCGATTTTATCCCGCGCCGATCTGCTGCTTCTGGATGAGCCGACCAACAATCTGGACATCACCGCGATCCGCTGGCTGACGGATTATCTCAAGCAGTTCAAAGGCGCTGTTCTGGTCGTATCGCACGATCGCGCATTTCTGGACGATACGGTCACGCGCATGCTGGAGCTGCAGCACGGCAGGATCCGCGGCACGGAAGGCAACTATACGCGCTATATGGAGCTGAAGATGGACGCCCGCGAGCTTGAACGGAAGATCTATCTGCGCAAGCAGAAGGAGATCCGCCGCATCGAAGGGATCATCGAACAGCAGAAACGATGGAACCAGGAACGCAACTATATTACGATCGCATCGAAGCAAAAGCAGATCGACCGCATCAAGGAGGACATGGTCGAGCCGGAACGGGATGAAAAATCCATCGTGTTCCGTTTTCCGACGCCCGCCCCGACCGGCAACGAGGTGATCGTGCTCAACGAGCTCGGCATGCAGTACGGCACAAAACGGGTTTTCTCCGGGCTGAACACCATGATCCGCGCAGGACAGTGCGTCTGTATGATCGGTCCGAACGGCTGCGGCAAAACAACACTTCTGAAGATCCTGACCGGCGGAGAGCGGCAGACCGAGGGCACCTTTAAGATCGGCGCAGGCGTACGCATCGGCTATTTTGCGCAGAACACCTACGATCTGAACGATGCAAATACGGTCATCGAAGAGTTGGACCGGGCGTTTCCGCACATCGAGCGGAACACGTTGCGCGGCTACCTCGGGATGTTTCTGTTCAAAAACGACGACATCGATAAGCGCATCGGATCGCTGTCGGGCGGCGAAAAGGCGCGGATCCGGCTTTTGAAGCTTGTACTCTCCGGCGCGAATGTACTTCTGCTGGACGAACCGACGAACCATCTGGATATTGCTTCTGCGGAAATGCTCGAAAGCGCGCTGGAGAAGTTTTCGGGAACGGTTCTGATCGTGACGCATGACCGGTATATGGTTAAGCGGCTTGCGGATCGCGTGATCCTGATGACCGAGAACGGGCTGGTCGAACAGCAGGACGAGACGGAAGATCTGTTTGTACGCATCGTTGAGCGAAAGATCGAAAAACCGAAGCAGCCCGGGAAAACGGAATCCGACAACACGTTCCTGCGCCGCAGAGAAAACAAACAGCGCCGGGCGAAAGCAAAGCAGGAGCTGCAGCGGATCGAGCGAATGATCGAACAGAACGAAGCGGCAAAGAAAGAAACCGAACAGCAATTGACACAGGCACAGACCGGGAACGATTTCCGGCAGATGCAGCAGCTGTATGAAACGATTTCGTCTCTTGATGCACGGGAGGCGGAATTGTATGAACTGTTGGAGAAAGCCGAAGCGGCACTCTCGGAGCTCGAAACGGAGGAGGATGTATGATCTGGCATTATTTCCCGATCGGGATGCGGTTCCCGGTATCGGACTTTTCCGAAGAAACAAAGCGCGCTTGCTGGAAAACGGCATTCAGCGCCGTCTTTGCATCCGACGCGACCCAAACAGGGCTGTACGAAGCCTGCGAATCGTACGATCCGATCACGCAGAGCCCCGTGTACATCTGTATCGTCTGCTATGTCGGGATCAAACAATCCCGTGCGGCGGGAGAAACGCTGCATGCGTTGGACGCGCTCATGACGCGTCTGTGCCTGTATAAGCCGCTGGTCCAGGCGAACGACCTTGAAAGCTTCGGTCCGTATCCGATCCTCGGCGAAATCGATGCGAACGGAACGATCCGCCCGAACGAAGCCGGCGCGCCGTTTATTCCGACGGAAACGCCGGTCCCGATGCAGGTTTCAAAAGGATTTCGGATTCTGATTGCACCGGATTCCATGAAGGACGTCTGCGATGCCGAACGGCTGTCACGCGTGATCGGCACGGCGGCGGCGGACTGCGGGCTTCGCGTACAGAGAATGCCTGTTGCCGACGGCGGCGAGGGAACGGTGCGCGCGCTGGTTGCCGGAACGAACGGAAGATATGATACGGTCACCTGCGAGGATCTGAACGGGGATCGTGTCAAAATGACGGTCGGCGTCATTCCCGGTCCCGTAGCGGTCATCGAAGCGGCAGACGCGGTCGGGTTTTCCCGCAGGGCGGCGCATACGCCGCCGATCGAACGCCGTTCGAGCTTCGGCGTCGGCATGCTGATCCGAAAGACGCTGGATCTCGGATACCGCAGGATATGGATCGGATTGGGCGGCTCTTTGACCGTCGACCTCGGATTGGGCGCGCTGCACGCGCTCGGCGTGCGGTTCACGGACGCGGACGGAGAAGAGATTTCCCCTTGTCCCGAAACGCTTTCCGCGATCGGGAAGATCGATCGCACGGGATTGGATCCGCGTATTGCGCAGACGGAGCTGACGATTCTGAACGACGTCACGGCACCGCTGCTCGGACAGGACGGCGCATTGAACGTGTTCGGACCGCAAAAAGGCGCCGAACCGGCGCAGATTGACGCTTGGGAACACGAGTTTGCGCGCCTTGCTTCCGTGATCGGCGGCGATCCGCACGCACCCGGCAGCGGAGCGGCAGGCGGACTGGGTTTTGCGCTTGCGTCGATCGGAGGCAGACTGGCGAAAGGATCGGATGCGGTCCTGGACCGTATCGGAATAGGACCTGCGATCCGGGAGGCGGATTTTGTCATCACCGGTGAAGGCAGCTTCGACAAACAAAGCATTCATTACGAAAAAGCGCCCGCTGCTGTGCTGGAAAGACTGTCCGATGCGGACCGTCCGGGATGCCTGTTCGTCGGACGGCAGGGGATCGATTCTTCCGCGCTTCTGAGAGAGTATCCGAAGCTCAAGGGCGTCGCTGTCTGTCCGATCGGCGACGAACCGTTCGATGAAACGATTCGTGCGGCTTTTGCAAAAAGCGTGCTTCCGATGATCGGAAAAGACGTTGCCAATATCGGCTGATTGTGATATAATATCTTATCAGTTTTTGGGAGGTACATTCGCATGCGCATGGTCGATCTGATCGAGAAAAAGGTAAACGGCGGAACGCTGTCTGGTGACGAGATCCGTTATATCGTCAACGGATTCACGGATGGCTCCATCCCGGATTATCAGATGTCCGCATTTCAGATGGCGGTTGTGTTCAACGGCATGACGGATCGCGAGACCGCGGATCTGACGATGGCGATGATGCATTCCGGCGATGTGGTCGATCTGAGCGACTTGAAAGGCGTTAAGGTCGACAAGCATTCGACCGGCGGCGTCGGCGATACGACGACGCTCGTGATCGCGCCGCTCGTTGCCGCATGCGGCGGTACGGTCGCAAAGATGAGCGGCAGGGGACTGGGTCATACCGGCGGTACGCTCGATAAGCTCGAATCGATTCCGGGCGTATGCATCGAACAGCCCATGGAACGGTTCAAAGAAATCGTGAACCGCATCGGCGTCGCTGTCATCGGACAGACCGGAAACCTCGTTCCCGCGGACAAAAAGATGTACGCGCTTCGCGACGTGACGGCAACCGTGCGCAGCATTCCGCTGATCGCATCGAGCATCATGTCCAAGAAGCTTGCGGCGGGAACCGACGCGATCGTGCTTGACGTCAAGACCGGCACCGGCGCGTTTATGCAGACCGTCGACGAGGCGGAGAAGCTTGCGCATCTGATGGTCTCCATCGGCAAGCTCGTCGGACGCGAATGCGTTGCCGTGATCACGGATATGAATCAGCCGCTCGGTCTTGCGGTCGGAAACGCGCTGGAGGTGCGTGAAGCGGTTGAGCTTCTTTCCGGAAAGATTCCGGCGGGCGATCCGCTGTACGAAGTCTGCATGCTGCTGGGCGTGCACATGATGCGCGTTTCCAAGCTTGCCGAAACCGAGGTCGAAGCGCGTGAAAAGCTGGAGTCCGCGCTGCATTCCGGCGCGGGACTTGCAAAGCTGCGCGAGATGATCGCGGCGGAGGGCGGCGACGCGTCGTATATCGGTCTGGACCGGATCGACGAGCTCTGCAGAGTCAAGACGATCCTGAACGTGTATCCGAAGCGCGCGGGCTATATCTCTTCGATGAACGCCGAACGCATCGGTACGGCGGCGCAGATCCTCGGCGCCGGACGCGCCACCAAGGAAGAGAGCATCGACCCGGCGGTCGGTCTTGTGATGAAAAAACGTCTCGGCGATTTTATCCGTGCCGACGAACCGCTTTGCGTGATGTATGTGAATGATGAAAGCAAGGTCAACGCCGCGCTCGAGATGTTCCACAGCGCATTCGAGTATTCCGACGCAAAACCGGAATACCGTCCGATGGTGTACGACGTCGTTCGTGCATGAGCTTGTGAAAAACAGAAAATGACGACCGAGGCGGCGCACCCGATGCAGGGCGTGCCGTTTCGAGAAAGAGGGAATATGGATCGGCTGCTTTTGGCGATCGACGGAAACAGTCTGCTGTTTCAGGCATACCATGCATTTTTCAAAGCAAATCTGACCACGCGCGACGGGTTTCCGACCGGCGCGCTGAAGGGCTTTTTCACGAAGCTCCTCGATCTTCTGAAGCAGGAGCCTTCACATGTGATCGTGGCGTTTGACGTGCATCAGCCGACCTTCCGCCATGAACGGTACGCGGACTATAAGCTCGGCAGAAAACCTGCGGACGAGGACTTGAAAAAACAGATGCCGGTAGTGCGCGAGATTCTGAAAAGCATGGGCGTCGCCGTGATCGAATGCCCGCGCTACGAAGGCGACGATATCCTCGGCACGTTTGCGCGGCGTGCGGAAGCTGCAGACATGGATACTTTGATCGCAACGGGCGACCGCGATGCGTTCCAGCTGATTACGAATCGCACAAAGATCTACTATACCAAAGACAATTCGATCGTCGATGCGGCGGCATTGCAGGAAAAATACGGGTTGACGCCGGACCGCATGCGCGATCTCAAGGCGCTGATGGGCGACAGCTCGGATCATATTCCGGGCGTATCCGGCGTCGGTGAAAAAACGGCGCTGAAGCTGCTGAATGAATACGGCGATCTCGAAGGCGTTCTTTCGCATGCATCCGAGGTGAAGGGCAAGCTCGGCGAGCGTCTTGCGGCGGAAGCCGAAAACGCGCGCTTCTCCTACTGGCTCGGCACGATCGAGACCGACGCGCCGGTCAAGGAAACGCTTGACGACTGCACGTTTTCGTTTGAAAACACCGGCGGCGCAAAGCAGCGTCTCTATGAACTGGAGCTGAACAGCATTGCGGACAAACTTCCGGACGCAAAAAAGCATGTCCGGGAAGAAACCGTTTCCGCAGTCAACACGGTTGCGATCAGCGACGCGGACGGCATGTGCGCGGCGCTGGAAGCGATCGCCTCCTCCGATACGGTCGCCGTAACGACGTTTCCGTCGCTTGCGTTTGCGGGATCGCCGGATACGGCATATGTGCTGACGCCGGGTGAAACGCTGTTCGATATCGGCATGGACGAGGACGAAGCGTACCGCATGCTCGGCGCATTTCTCCTTTCAAAGCGGAAAAACCTGCTTGCGTTTGATGCAAAAACGTTTTTCCATCGCTGCGGCTTCGACCCGGAAGCACTGCCGGAGCTTCGCTTCGACGCCATGCTTTCGGACTACCTTCTGCAGAGCAATCGCCCGGTCGAAAGCTATGAAGCGCTGTGCCGCGCCTGGCTGAAAGCCGAAAAGGCGAGTCCCGCATATCTCTTTGCGCTGTATCCGAAGATGACGCGCGCAATCGAGGACAACGGTCTCACATCGTTGGAAAGAGATGTTGAGCTTCCGCTCCTGCGCGTTCTGTACGGCATGGAGCAGATCGGATTTATGACCGACGAATCCGTTCTTCACGCATTGCATGCGCGCTTTTCAAAGACCGCTTCCGAACTGGAATCGCGGATCTTTGAACAGGCAGGGGAACGGTTCAATATCCTTTCGACCAAGCAGCTCGGCAGGATCCTGTTTGAAAAGCTCGGATTGCCGTCCGGAAAGAAGACCAAGACGGGCTTTTCCACCGACGCGGATACGCTCGAAGCGATCGCGCCGCTGCATCCGATCGTCAACGACGTGCTGCAGTATCGGTTCCTGACAAAGCTTGACAGCACGTTCGTCGAAGGATTGCTGAAGCAGCGCGACGAAAACGGCCGCATCCATTCGCGGTTCATGCAGTGCGTGACGGCGACGGGACGGATATCGAGCACCGAACCGAACCTGCAGAACATCCCGGTCCGCACACCGGAGGGCAGGGAGATTCGCAAGGCGTTCATTCCGAGCAAAGGGAACGTTTTGGTCGGCGCGGATTATTCACAGATCGAGCTCAGACTGCTGGCGCATATCAGCGGGGATGAGGGCTTTATCGCGGCGTTCAACAGCGGCGAGGATATCCACGCCCGCACCGCGGCAGAGGTCTTTCATGTGCCGCTAAAAAGCGTCACGGGCGAACAGCGCAGCGCGGCGAAGGCGGTCAATTTCGGCATCGTCTACGGGATCTCCGATTTCGGACTTGCCAGGAATCTCGGCATATCCGTTCCGACTGCGGCGGGATATATCCGCCGGTATTTCGAGCGGTATCCGAAGGTACAGTCTTACCTGAAAGAAAGCGTTGCGCTTGCAAAGAAACGCGGTTATGCGGAAACGCTTTTCGATCGCAAACGTCCGCTTCCGGAGCTTTCGGCAAGCAATTACAATGTCCGGCAGTTCGGCGAACGCGTAGCGATGAATATGCCGATTCAAGGCACCGCGGCGGATATCATCAAGATCGCAATGGTGCACGTCGACCGCGCGCTCCGCGAAGGAGGATTCAAGGCGCGGCTTGTTCTGCAGATCCATGACGAGCTGATCGTCGACTGTCCGCGCGAGGAAGCAAACGACGTGATGCGGCTGATGCAGGACGCCATGGAAGGCGTTGCGTCGCTGTCGGTCCGGCTTATTGCCGAGGCAAAATGCGGAGAAAGCTGGTACGAAACAAAATGACGCGCATCATCGGCATAACGGGCGGCATCGGATCCGGCAAGAGCACGCTTGCGCAGTGCTTTCGGGAGCATCGTATCCCCGTCATCGACGCGGATGAGATTTCACGCTTTGCGCTGACGCCTGCGTCCGCGTGCTTTCCTGCGGTCGTTGAGCTGTTCGGGGAAGAGGCGCTTAGGGAGGACGGGACTTTGGATCGCGCATATATTGCCGCAAAGGTCTTTGCGGACCGCTATGCAAGGGAAGCGCTGAACGGGATTGTGCATCCGTTTGTGATAGAAGAGATGCTGCGCAGAACCGAGCTTTCGGAAGAATCGCTTGCGGCATGGGACGTTCCGCTGCTGTTTGAAAGCGGAACGGACGCATTCTGCGCCTGCACGATCGCCGTGCTCTGCAGCGAAGCGCTGCGGATCGAACGCGTGATGCAGAGAGACGGCACGGATGAGGACAGGATCCGCGCGCGGATCCGGGCGCAGATCACGGATGAAACGCGGGAAGCGCTTGCAACCTATACGATCCGGAACGAGGGAACGGTCGAGGCGTTTCGCGAAGAAGCGGATGCGCTGATCGAACAGATACGGGAGGAACTGCAATGAACGAAACGGGTGCGGAAGACGTCCGCATGAGCAAAAAACAAAAGACGACGCTGATCGTGCTCGCCATGATCATGGCATGCCTGATCCTGACGTCGCTGATCGTGTTCTGGATTCTTCCGGGAATCATGCGCTCAAGGTTCCAACTGAAATATACGGAGCTGATCCGACAATACAGTGAAGAATATGATCTGGAGCCTGCGTTCGTCGCCGGCGTCATCTGTACGGAGAGCAAATTCAAAGAAGAAGCGGTCAGCCGCGCCGGCGCAAGAGGCTTGATGCAGATCATGCCCGCCACGGGAGAGGAGATCGCGGAAGCGCTCGGCGTGTCATTCCATATCGAGGATCTGTTCGATCCGGAGACCTCGATCCGGTTCGGATGCTATTATCTCAGACAGCAGCTTGACCGATTCGATCAGAACAAAGCCGTTGCGCTGGCGGCTTACAACGCCGGACCGCACAAGGCGGCGCAATGGCTGTCGGAATACGGACTTGACAGCAGAGGACGAATCGCTTATATTCCGTATGAAGAAACAAAGAATTATGTGAACCGCGTGCTGCAGGCAGAGGAAAACTATGCAAACCTGTATCCGAACGAGCTTGCGGGGAAAACGGAGGAATAAATGCTCATATTTGTGATCGCCGCCGTCGTTCTGGCGATGGATCAGATTTCAAAATACTGGATCGTATCGTCGCATGTGATCGGCACGCTTGGTTATTCCGGGTCGCTGTACGATCTTTCCGCACTGCGTTCGTTCCTGTCGCAGAGCACGATCGCGCAGCAGAACGCGATCCCGCAGGACGGGACGTTTATCGTTCTCAGCTTTACGCCGAACGACGCCGCGCTCTGGGGACTTGGCAGCGGGAATCCGTGGGCGTCGCGTCTCCTTTTGGCGCTTACGGCGGTTTTTCTGTTCCTGCTGCTGTTCTTTACGATCCGCTCGGGGAAAAAGCTTCCGAAGCTTTCCCGCGTGATCGTGGGACTTTTGATCGGCGGTTCGATCGGAAATCTGTATGACCGTATCGCGTTCGGCTATGTGCGCGATATGATCTGCACCAGATTCATTGAGTTTCCGATCTTCAACATTGCCGATTCCGCGATCTGCGTTGCGATCGCACTGCTCGTGTTTGAAGCGTTCTTCAAAAAGATCGGCGTATTCGAGTGCTTCGAGGATGAATACCGCGAGCTGTTCCGTCTGCCGACGCGTGAGGAGGCGGAGAAGGCGGCGAAGGAACGCAAAAAGAATAAGCTTTCGCGCTTTGAAGAACTGATCCCCGAGGACGAAACCGAAGAACAACCGGAGGAACCGCATGACGAGGGAAACGATCCTGCTGATCGCGGAGACGGAAGCGCCGCGGATTGACGCGTTTCTTGCGGTCAATACCGAGCTTTCCCGGTCGAAGCTGCAGAAGCTGATCAAGGACGGCGCGGTGGAACGCAACGGCAAACCGTGCAAGGCGAATACCGAAGTCAAACCGGGCGATGTGATTCGCATCGAGACCCCGGAGGATACGGACGGTCTGCTTCCCGAACCGGAAAACATTCCGCTCGACGTCGTTTATGAGGACGAGGACCTTGCGGTCATCAACAAGCCGAAGGGAATGGTCGTGCATCCGGCGCCGGGCAACCCGAACGGGACGCTTGTGAACGCGCTGCTGTATCGTTTTCAGTCGCTTTCCGGAACAGGCGGCGAGATCCGCCCCGGCATCGTGCATCGGATCGATCGGCTGACGAGCGGGCTTCTTGTGGTCGCAAAGAACGACGCCGCACACGAGGCGCTTGCGAAGCAATTCGCACTGCATACTGCGCACCGCGAATATCTGTGCATCGTACATGGGAATCTTAAGGAGGACAGCGGTACGGTCGACGCGCCGATCGGACGGCACAAAATCGACCGAAAACGCATGGCGGTCACGGAGGACGGACGCCGCGCCGTTACGCACTGGCGTGTGCTTGAACGGTACGGTACGGAAACGCTTTTAGACGTTGCATTGGAAACCGGACGCACGCATCAGATCCGCGTACACATGGCGTATATCAAGCATCCGATCGTCGGCGACGAGGTATACGGGTCCGCCGCGCCGAAGCTTGGGCTGAACGGACAGGCGCTGCACGGCTACCGGCTGACCTTTACCCATCCTGCAACGGGGGAAAAGATAACGTTTACGGCGCCGCTGCCGGAGGATTTCAAAACGGCGCTGAAGCGGCTCGGCGGCATCCCGGAATCGATACGGACGCTGCTTTGAACAAACGCATACGCTGCGAATGCGCAGACCAGGGTCGGACATGACCGCACAGGAATCATACAAAGGAGACATAAGAGACATGAATCAAATGAAACGGATCTTTGCACTGCTGCTTGCGTCCTTGATGCTGCTCGGAACGCTCGGCTGCGGAATCGCTTCCCGCTTTGCAAGGTGTGCTTCGCTTGCAAACAGCGAAAGTCCGGAGCCGACGGCAGCGACGGAAACGGAAGTGCCGACGGTGCAGATAACCGAGAAGCCGAATCCGACCGAGACGCCGGAACAGCCCAAAACCGACGAACAGAAAACGGCGGAAGAGGCTTTTTGGGCGCTGGATGAGGAATTGTTCCTTGACCGTGCGACCTCTGACATCACATCGCTCGATCAGTACTGCGTCGATCCGGCAAGCTTCGGCATTGATGAATCGACCGTACCCGTCACGCTCGGCGAGTTTACGGAGGAAGCGAACAATGAATGGATCGGGGAGTGCATCGCATGGCGCGAGAAACTCAATGCGATCGACAGGAGCCTCCTTCCCGATCAGCTGCAGTTTGCTTACGATACCTATTGCCGCTATTTCGATATGGAGATCGAATCGAAGGACTGGTTCTATAACTACGAGCCGCTTGATGAGTACGTCGGTCTGCACATGAACATGCCGCTGTTCTTCGGTCTTTATTCCTTCCGGGATGAAAAGGATATTGAGAATTATCTGGCGCTGATGGCGGATGTGCCGCGTTATTTCGGACAGGTGCTTGCATTCGAACAGGAGCGTGCAAACCGCGGATTCTTCATGACGGAGCAGATGCTGGACGTCATCCTTTCGGATCTTCAGACCGTTGCCGACAGCGGTGAAACGAGCTATCTGCACGGCACGTTCCGCGAGGCAATGGAAAAGCTGGACTTTCTGACAAGCGCCAAACGGGATGCATACATCGCGAAAAACGACGCGCTCGTGAAAACGGTATGGGTCGATGCGTATCAGCAGCTGCATGACGGGCTTGAAGCGCTTCGCCCGAAGTGCCGCACCCGTATCGGCGCATATGAGCAGGGCGGCGACGCGTTTAATTACTATTGCTGGAAGATGAAAGCGGAAGCGTCGAACAACCGTACGGTCGAGGAGGAGATCGCGTTTCTGGAGCAATGCAACAAGACCGTTTATACGATCTTTATGGCTTCTGTGATGAACTGCTACAACGATCTGATCAGCGGAAAACAGATCACCACGGGATCGCTTGCCGGCGATGAAGCATACTTGAAGAAGCTGATGCCGAAGATCGTTCCGCCGATGCCGAGTGTGGATGTAACGTACGTTGAGATTCCGAAGGAGCTGCAGGACAGCTTCTCGCCCGCGGCGTATATGACGCCTGCGCTCGACGGTTATCGTGACAACATCATCCTGACCAATCCGAAGGATCAGGATAATTACAGCATGTCTATGCTTGCGCATGAAGGGTTCCCGGGGCATATGTATCAGTTTACATACCAGTATGCGCTCGGTACGATCCCGAAATTCCAGCTCATGATCGAAAACAACGGGTATGCGGAATCCTGGTCGACCAACGCGGAATGGAATATCGCGCAGATCAATGAAGAATACGGAACGGATCTTGCAATGGCAACGTTTTTGAACGAATATTTCGGCAACATCCTTGTGACGCTCGTCTCTCTGAAAGTCAACGGGCAGGGCGCGACCCTTGATGAGATCAAGAAGTATCTGGATCAGTGGAATCTCGGATCGTATGCAGAGAGCTGGTATGATCTCGCGATCGATATGCCGATCTACTTCTTTAAGTATACCGGCGGCTTCTGCGAGCTGTTTGATTTGACCAATCGCTGCAGCAGCTCCGACAAGATCTCTTTCTTCAAGGAGTATCTGAGCTGGGGACCGGGATACTTCGATCTTTTGAACGATCGGATGAATGCCTGGGCAGGCGAGCAATAAAGGACTTGACAATCGTAAAAATCGTGATAAAATCCTGTAAAAGACTTTGAAAAAGAGGAGTATGCGATTTACCCGTCAGAGATCCGTTCCATGGCTGAAAGAACGGTCGGCAGCAGATCGCAGAAGGTCGCTTTTGAGTCGGTGCGGAGAAATCGAGTAACCGCATCCGGATCGCCCCGTTATCGGCGCAGAGAGAAACAGATTCGTCTGTTTAACAAAGGTGGTACCGCGAACGCTCACTTCGTCCTTTGACGAAGTGGGCGTATTTCTTTTGAAGGAGATGGAAGAATGAATCCCGAAATGCCGAAAACCTACGACCCCGCAAGCGTGGAGCATGCGTGGTACGAGAAGTGGGAACGGAACGGCTATTTCCATGCCGCGCCGAATCCCGAAAAGAAACCGTTCACGATCGTGATCCCGCCGCCCAACATCACGGGCAAGCTGCACATGGGACACGCGCTGGACAATACGCTGCAGGATACCATCATCCGTTACAAGCGGATGTGCGGCTATGAGACGCTTTGGCTTCCCGGCACGGATCACGCCTCGATCGCAACGGAAGTCAAGATCGTGGAAGCGCTCGCAAAGGAGGGCGTGACAAAAAAGGACATCGGACGCGAAGCGTTTTTGAAACGCGCATGGGAATGGCGCGCGGAATACGGCGGAACGATCGTCAAGCAGCTCCGTAAAATGGGCTCGTCCTGCGACTGGGAACGCGAACGCTTTACCATGGACGACGGCTGCAACCGCGCCGTGGTCAAGGTGTTCAAAAACCTGTACGACAAGGGGCTGATTTATCGCGGAAACCGAATCATCAACTGGTGCCCGGACTGCAAGACCGCGCTTTCCGACGCAGAGGTCGAGTATGAAACCCAGGACAGCCATCTCTGGCATGTGCGCTACGATGCGCCGGACAAGTCCTACTCGATCACCGTTGCGACCACGCGTCCGGAGACCATGCTCGGCGACACCGGAATCGCGGTGCATCCCGAGGATCCGCGTTACAAGGATATCATCGGCAAGACCGTCGTACTGCCGCTGGTGAACCGTGAGATTCCGATCGTCGGCGACGAATACTGTGAGATGGAGTTCGGCACCGGTGCGGTGAAGATCACGCCTGCGCATGACCCGAACGACTTTGAGGTCGGCAAACGGCACAACCTTCCCGTGCTGCGCGTGTTTACGGACGACGGACACATCAACGAAGAAGGCGGGAAGTATTGCGGGCAGGATCGCTTTGAATGCCGCAGGAACATCGTTAAGGATCTTGAAGAGAGCGGCAACCTCGTGAAGATCGAGGACTATACGCACAACGTCGGCACCTGCTATCGCTGTCACACGACGATCGAAACGATCGTTTCAAAGCAATGGTTCGTGGACATGAAACCGCTTGCCGGTCCTGCGATCGACATGGTACGCTCCGGTAAGGTGAAGTTTGTGCCCGAACGCTTCGACAAGAATTTCTATCACTGGATGGAAAACATTCGCGACTGGTGTATTTCGCGTCAGCTTTGGTGGGGGCACCGCATTCCCGTGTATTACTGCGACGATTGCGGCGGAACGTTCTGCGAAGAGACTGCGCCGGAGAAGTGCCCGGTGTGCGGCGGCAAGCTGCGTCAGGACGAGGATGTGCTCGATACCTGGTTCTCGTCCGGACTTTGGCCGTTCTCAACGCTCGGCTGGCCGGAGGAGACGGAGGAGCTCAAGTACTTCTATCCGACCGACACGCTCGTGACAGGTTACGACATCATTACATTCTGGATCTCCCGCATGATCACGTTTGCGGCGGAGGTTATGAAGGCGGAGCCGTTCAAGACGGTCTATGTCCACGGACTTGTGCGCGACGGACTCGGCCGCAAGATGAGCAAATCCTTGGGCAACGGCATCGATCCGCTCGATATCATTGACAAATACGGCGCCGACTCGCTGCGGTTCTCGCTTGTCACCGGCAACGCCGCGGGCAACGATATGCGCTTCTACACCGAAAAGGTCGAAGCGGCGCGGAACTTCTGCAACAAGGTCTACAATGCGGCGCGGTTCGTGCTGATGAACATCGACGGGGATACGAAGCCCTCGTTTGACGAGAGCACGCTGTCGATCGTCGACAAGTGGATTCTGGCGCAGCTGGACCGTACGATCCGTGACGTGACCGCGAACCTCGAAGCGTACGAGCTGAACCTCGCGGCGGAAAAGATCTACGACTTTATCTGGGGCACACTCTGCGACTGGTATATCGAGCTCGCGAAGCCTTCGCTTTACAGCGACGACGCCGCGGAAAAGGCACGCGTATCGTCCGTGCTTCTGTATGTGCTTTCGACGTCGATGAAGCTGCTGCATCCGTTCATGCCGTTCATAACCGAGGAGCTGTATCAGCGCCTGCCGGGGCATGAAGAGACGATCATGCTCTGTGGCTGGCCGAAAGCGTCGGAAACGCCGCGGTATGAAGCGGAGGAAGCCTGCACCGAAACGCTGAAGGACGTGGTGCGCGCGATCCGCAATGTGCGTGCGGAGCGCAAGGTCCCCGTCGGACTGAAGATCAAAGCAAAGCTGATCGTGCCCGATCCGACTTCGTTCGGCGCAGTCGAGAAGCTTTTGATGAAGCTGATCGGCGCTGAACACATAGAGATCACCGATGTGCGCGGCGACGTTCAGAAAACGGATGTGCATCTTGTATGCAGCGGCGCGGAGGCGTATATTCCGCTGGCGTCGCTTGTGGATCTGGACGAGGAACGCGCAAGGATCGACAAGGAGATCGAGCGGATGAAAGGCGAAGTCGCACGCGCGGAAGGCAAGCTTTCCAACGAGAAATTCGTTTCGAGAGCTCCGGAGGCAGTCGTTGCCGAAGAGCGCAGAAAGCTCGAAGCGGCAAAAGAGATGCTTGCCCGTTTAGAAGAGCGTCGCGCGGATCTGAACTGAATTGACACGGGGGAGGGAAACCTCCCCCGACACACAAGATCGGAGCATGAAAGGAGCATGAGCATGGAATCGAATCCGAATATCGTATCCATTCCGGACAACAATGAGCAGATCAAACAAATGTTTGATGAATTGCGCACCTATGAGGAGAAGAACCTTCGCATCAACCGGATCCGCATGGTGTGCACGATCGCAGGGCTGACGCTTCTGGTGGTTGCGCTGATCGCCGTACTGATCAACGTCGGTACGGTCGTTCGCAAGGTCAACGCCGTATCTGAAGCCGCGATCAAGACCGTAAACAATATCAACACGATCGCAGAACAGGTGACGAAGGTCGACCTGGAGAAACTCGGTAAATCGATCCAGAACGTTGCGGAGCTCGGCGAAAGCACACTGCAGCAGGTGAAGGATGCGACAAAAGGATTGGATTTGCTTGTTCAGGACGCAGATGAAGCGATGCAGCACATCAACAGCGTCAATTTTGAGGACCTGAACAACGGGATCCAGCGGCTGAACGATGTTCTTGCGCCGATGGCGAAATTCTTCAACATTTTCAACTGATAAAATTATTTCAGAAAAACAAAAAAATGTGTTGACTTTTTATCCGGAATGTAGTATTCTAATCAAGCCGTTTGAAGTTCGTGTGAAGTTCGGGGTGTAGCGCAGTCCGGTAGCGCACGTGCTTTGGGAGCATGGGGCCGGAGGTTCAAATCCTCTCACCCCGACCAAAACGGCTTGATGCGTGGTCCCGTGGTCAAGTGGTTAAGACACCGCCCTTTCACGGCGGCTACAGGAGTTCGAATCTCCTCGGGATCACCATTTTCCTTCTGGGAACAAGGGCCTTTAGCTCAGTTGGTCAGAGCGGTCGGCTCATAACCGATTGGTCCGGGGTTCAAGTCCCTGAAGGCCCACCAAAGAGTGGCCCGGTAGTTCAGTTGGTTAGAATGCCAGCCTGTCACGCTGGAGGTCAGGGGTTCGAGCCCCCTTCGGGTCGCCATTTTTCTGCCGGCGTAGCTCAATGGCAGAGCAACTGATTTGTAATCAGTAGGTTGTTGGTTCGACTCCGATCGCCGGCTCCAACATGACATTGATAACTTGATAACGGTATTTCGTGGATGGGTTCCCGAGCGGCCAAAGGGAGCAGACTGTAAATCTGCCGTCACAGACTTCGATGGTTCGAATCCATCCCCATCCACCATAATACGCGGGAATGGCGGAATTGGCAGACGCGCACGGTTCAGGTCCGTGTGAAAGCAATTTCATGCAGGTTCAAGTCCTGTTTCCCGCACCATCAAAGAAACCTCTTTTGTCTACCAGGGCAAGAGAGGTTTTCTCATTGCTTAACACGCTGGGCTGTGGTATAATGAGATCGATAAATCGATGTTTACGGAGGAGCATATGATCGTCTATCATTACAGTCAAACATTAAAAGAGGGAGACCGTTTGGAACCAGGTCATCTGGATTTCACGGATCTTTGCGAGCCGTTCATCAAGGCATTGGAACGCAGCCGCGATTGCTTTTTCGGTATGCTCCTTAACGGTAAGTATATGTTCGCGGTGCTCGACAGGTCGGGTCTTCGGTACTGGGCCGATTATGCGAAGTGGGCGACAGAGGGCCTGTTCGAGTTCGTTCGCAGGACCGAGTTCCCTGACAGCGTCAGCCGCCTGCACTGCAGCTATTTTTGCACCTGCATCGATGACGCCATAGTCGCTTTCGATGAGGGCTTCGGCGAGGAAGACGAAGAAGAGCAGGAAACGGTGCATCTGTTTGAAGTCGAAGTCCCGGAGAGCAGCCTCCAGATGCGCGATCTTTCCGTTTATGACGCCGCTTATGACGCTCTGAGCGACGATCAGGATGCGGATGCGGCCATCGAGCTTGCCCGGAAGTATTTTTCGGGAGGGCACGGCGACGAACCGAATTGGGAATACTTGTCCGCGGGCGACGCTGTGGCCGTCAAAGACGTTTCATATTTCCTGCGAGAGCAGAAATGAGCGCTGTTTGACAAATCGATATTTGTAGAGGTAATACGGATATGAAAATCAAACTGGAACCGATTAACGATACTAATCGAGAGGCTGTGCTGGCGCTAACTGTGCGTGAAGATCAGCTATTTGTCGCGCCGAACGATTATTCATTAAGCGAGGCCGATGAGGCCAATGCCAACGCGCCCGGCACGGCGAGGCCGTTTGCGATCTATGCGGGCGAAAAGATTGTCGGCTTCTGTATGCTCGCCCTGGACCCCGAGGATGAGAATCCTGTTGACAGATACTGTCTCTGGCGTTTTATGATCGACAAAAACGAACAGGGCAAGGGCTACGGTCAGGCGGCGCTTCATGAGATCATCAAGTATTTCAAAGAGAACGGTGTGGACACGATCTATCTGTCGACTGCACCTGAGAACGAGGTCGGATTGCACGTGTACCATAAGGCGGGCTTTAAGGAAACAGGAGAGATGGAAGACGGAGAAGCTATTTTTGTTTTGACACTCTAAATACCCGTTTGTCGGGACGACAGACGTTACGTTTGTGCGTTCTTCCCTTGAAAAGTGTACGTTTGTGCGCTCTTGCACATCAAAGAAACCTCTTTTGTCTACCAGGGCAAGAGAGGTTTTCTTGTTGTTTTAGAAGGTTGACTATGGTATAATTGCCGCAACAAATCGTGATTTGTTGATAAGGGAGAATTGAAATGAGAAAAACGGGAATGAGACGATCAACGTTGCTGTTGCTGTGTGCGGTGCTGATCTCAATGTTGGTTTGCGGTTGCACGGGTTCGAAAGAGTATAAGAAAACGAAGAATCTGGGTCCTCATGCGGACGAATATCCTTATCTGGTTAAAACCGAGTCAGCAACGTGGTATCTTGCGAAAGCGGACATAGAATTGCTTGGTGAGGACGAATTCTATGAAGGGCTGTACGCGATGTTGGATGATGCCGAGGCGGATATGCAGGATGCACGCGACGCGTTGAAAGGTTATATTCCCGATGAGATCGCGCCCATCGATATCTATACAGACTTTTGCGGCAAAGCTGGGATCGCTGCATCCGCAAACGCGTATTACAACGGAATCGGAAATTTCATTAAACTGTTCAACGGTTGGAAAATCGCGCGAATCTCGTTGCAGCATGAGTACGTACACTACTTGACCATGCATTGCGCACAAAACCCCACACAATTCGGTTTCTGGGCGGAAGGCACAGCGGAGTATGTTACCAATTTCATCTGCAAAAATCGGCTGGCGCGTTCCGAAAATATGGGATTTGAAATCGCAGGTTATCCTCAGGTGATGTGGGATCTGTCTTGGAACGAAGAGGAGAACTGCATCGATCCCCTGAAATTGTATTATGGGCTTGGCGCAATCGCAGCGAACGGCGGACTGGTAGGAGTGCGTTACTACGCCGTCATGAATGAAACAATCGTGCGAACAGACGAGATGGAGAAAAACCTGAAACCGTCGGAACTTTCTTTGTGCGAGGCTTCTGGAATGATTGCGTATCTTGTGGATACATACGGCAGAGACAGGGTATTCGCAAACTGGAACGTCGATCCGAATACAATGGAAACGGTCTTCGGAAAGCCATTCTCAGAAATCTACCGCGAATGGGCAGCATGGAACGTAGAGCAGTGTCGAATAATGGGGATACAGTTCTGATCATTCAAATTCCGGTTTGTCGAGAAGTTTGACGTGTATCTCTTACGCGGTCTTTCTACGGTTTGGTGTCCTTTTACGCGGTCTTTCACAACAGAGAAACCTCTTTTGTCTACCTGGGCAAGGGAGGTTTTCTTTATTCATGTTGACATCACCCCGTGGGTTTGGTATTCTATGAAAAATAGAATGTAATCTGAATTTAATCAGAGGAGGCAACCATCTTGCAGTATGAAATCAAGCCCTTGACGCAGGAAGACGCGGGATACATGGAAGAAAGGATCGACGAATTCGACGATGCCGTTCTGCCGCCGGAACCGGATGCGCCGGAGGATGAGGAGCTCATCCTGAAGGTCGAAGACGAAGAGGGGAACACCATCGCCGCGTTCGTTGCAATGATCTACACCTGGTGCCAATTGGATGACATCACGATGTGGGTAGATGAGGCGTACCGCAGGCAGGGATTGGGATCCATGCTTCTCAGAGAAGCCGAGCGCATTGCCAAAGAACGCGGCTGCTATCTCTCCTTGCTGGAAACCTTCGATTTCCAGGCCAAGGGCTTTTGCGATAAACATAGTTATTCGGTGTGCGCAGAGCAGGACAGGTCGAAAGGTCCGAAACGTTATTATATGCTCAAGCGTCTTGATAAGGAACTGCCGGACTACATACCAAAGAATAACAGCGCGCAGAAGCGCTTTGAGATCAGACGCGGTACAGAGGAGGACGTGGATCTCATTTTCGAGAATCTGGACAAATTCAATGACTCCGTTGTTCCGCCGCTGCACGAGTATATCCGCCTGAACAATAAGCTCGTCGATCGTGACGGAAACATGATCGCCGGTATCATGGCAGGCGTCGGCGGCTGGGACGACGGCTACGTTCACCTCCTTTGGGTGGATGAGCCCTACCGCGGTCAGGGATTGGCTTCTTATCTGTTGAAGGAGTGCGAACGTGAGGCGAGGGAAAACGGAGCCGATGTCCTGTTTGTGTACGCCCGTGATTGGGTCGCGGATTTCTATGTAAAGCACGGATTCACCGAGTACGGCGCGGCTGAGAATTTCCCAAAGGGACATCGCAGCTGCCGTTTGAAAAAGCTGCTGTGATCAGACATTATTTCAATCACCTTTCCTGAAAACCCGACATTATTAAGAGCGTTTTTAGGCGTTCTTTCAATGCTTTGGT